>Ga0157370_10004343_pt1 | contig 16282 bp, 12 predicted proteins | sample C35metaG_FD_113463 | JGI IMG/M metagenome (GOLD analysis project Ga0157370, IMG submission 113463) | Corn rhizosphere microbial communities from Kellogg Biological Station, Michigan, USA - C3-5 metaG | ecosystem: Host-associated > Plants > Roots > Rhizosphere > Soil | place: USA: Michigan...
AGCTTTCCACAAATCCGTTCTGCCAAGGACTGCCAGGCTTGATATAAACTGGCCCGACGTCCTGGTCTCTCAGCCATTTCATCACCGCTGTGGCCGAGAATTCTGCTCCATTATCGGATCGAATAAACGAGGGCTTGCCATAGAGGCGCATCAATCGTGAAAGCGTCAGGATGACATCCTGGTTGCGCAGGGATTTTCCAACCTCGATTGCAAGACACTCACGCGTATGCTCATCCAATACACACAACATCTTCAGCGAATTCCCATTGGCTAGGCGATCATGAACAAAATCATACGTCCACACGCTGTTTGGCTGGGTTGCGCCAGGAATGCGCATGGCTGTGCCACAGCGGCGCTTCCTGGGCCGGCGTCTGGGTAAATTCAGCCCGAGCCGATTCCATAATCGCCACACACGCTCAGCGCTTTGTCCTGTCATGACAGCAATACGCCGATATCCAAACCGGGGATATTTACCCGATGCCTCCACGAGCGAAGTTCCTCGCTAAACCGCTTCTTCATGTTCGCCTCCATGTCAAAATTAACATGAAAACTCACCACAGTTGGCTACATATTTTTAGCAGATCATCTGCGTTAACACTCTAGGTCAGAATCTTTTAATGCCGTCGGAAACGACTGCCAGATAATATGCCTCTCACCACCCAATATCGGTTGTCTACCTTTATTTATAATATACCCGACGTACTTTCGTCTCTTCTGGTAAGCTTACGACGCGAAGCTTGACCATGTACCGGATAATAGATCAATCGCGAAAAGAACACTCCTCGCGTAGTTTCTGGAAAAGATTTATACGGTAATGTAACAATCTATCCTGAAAAACACGACCTTCTTCAAAAGGCCCCAATATTTATATGCTCCTATTCGACCGACAGACTTGCATAGACTGGTAGCATTGGCACGACAGTGTGAGACCAGTAGAAATTCTCTGCAAATGAAGGTGAGATAACAGTCCGGCCACTTTTTGCCTTAATTAGCCAAGAACTCAAAGCCAAAGCCAACGCGTTCACGTCGTTGGGCGGCACGATGGCTCCGCACTCTGGCGGGATATAATCGCGCAACATGCCGACGTCCGAGGCGACTACCGGCAATGCCGTAGCCATAGCCATGAATATCACTCCACTTTGATCAATATGGCGATAGGGCATTGCAAGGAGATCTGACGCATGGAACAGATTGGGTACATCTGCATCTGGGATATAACTATCTAGCCACAGAATATTTGCAGTAGCCTCTCGATCTTTAATCGCCTGCTGCAGCCATTTCCTCAGAACTGGATCCTTGCATCGCCCAGCAATGAGCAAAGTAATATATGGCTGATCTGACAGTAAATCGTAAGCGCTCAACAAAATATCCAACCCTTTGTAAGGAGCGATACTACCAAAAAATAAGATCACCCTATTCTGCTCTGATAACGCTAACTGTGCGCGCATCTCACGACGCGATGATTCGGTACGTAAGAGCAACCGATCGATACCGTGTTCCACCACTATTACCTTCTCAGGGTCTGAACGAAATTCCAATACCAGCTCATCCTTCATACGACGAGTATGAACCATGCATACCGCAGCAGTTTGATAGATGTGTCGGCTCAGCCAAGTATTAACGGCATTGTGCCGATCATGCGGCACCAAATTATGCACGGTTAGCACGTAGTGACCCGATATCCACCGGGTCAACCATGCCTCAATCAGCGATATCCAAAGCTTGCTCGTAGTAAAAGTACCAATTACATGAACCGGAATGTTTCTATGCTGCCATAGGAAAGCGAAGCAATCAAACCAATAGCGCATGAGATTAAGGGCTTTTTTCCAGACTGGCCGACGCGGGTCTTGGCTGCGGCGCAGATTGATAACCTCTACACTTGCTTCAATGCGATTGCACAGAGTCGTATCCGAGCCGATTAGAATTACGTGCATATCGTTACGGGCCAGTCCATTCGCGAAACCGGCTTCGTATTCTGGCTGAAATCCGTGCGAAAGAAGGATTACTTCATTCATGAAGTTTCGATTCTTGAGCGGTACTCGTCCAAGCGGATGAGAGCGAAAATGCCGGTGCCAACGGTGTATTACTCTGCGGCGAAGGCCGCCCAGTACAATTCTTGCTGCCGAGATGTACTGCAACCGCACCTCGCGACGTTCCTTAGATAGCTTAGTGGGGTTCTGGGTATGAGCTCCGCTCGTATTGAAGATTGCAATATTTCTATCAAGTCGACGCCACCGAGCGCTGCTACGAAAAACTCGTATCAACCAGTCATAATCTGCATTTAATAAGAAACGTTCATTGAAGCTGCCGACTTGCTCGAAAAGTGAACGTCGGGAAAATACGGCCTGATGACAAAGATCTTCGAAAATTAAAGTATCAGCATTGATATGCGCAAATGTGCGTAGCACGCGCTCAACGGGATACTGATATACAACATTGCCGAAGAGCAGATCCAACTGAGGATCCATCGCAAACGAATCCATCACATCTGTAAGAACAGACTTATCATGAAAAGCGTCATCGGAATTCAGAAAAAAGATGTAATCACCCTGAGCATTAGCAATCCCTTTGTTCATCGCATCGTAAATTCCCTTGTCCGGTTCGCTAATCAGAATCAAGGGTGCTGATGAAAAAGACTGTGCAATTCCTAGCGTGCCATCTGTGGAAACGCCATCGATCACGATCCATTCATAGTCTTTATAACTTTGAGCCGATAGCGATGCCATCGCCCGAGGAAGCACTGCCTCACTATTCCAACAAACAGTAATAATCGATAATTTCATAGTAATACGCGAATTATTCGGACATTCAGCAGGATCCATTGCTGACTAGATATCGCATGTTAATTCCTATTAGCCGAAACCTTGGCAACCGCGATAACCATATCGACATCGTCACTTTTTACCTTTTTAATATCTTTCCCGTCTGCATGTATTAATTTTTATGACCACGTCTTTGGATGATTCCCCATCCAGGATAACGACCCCTGATTTTTTCCCTTTTTCTCAGCCCCATAGGCATCCACCGTTAGTTTATTTGGCTTTGGCGACAAAAAACCGATACATGCAACTAGCGCCAGCAGATGAACAAAGAAATCAGAGGTAATGGCACTCGAGGAAGTAAAGGGAGCTTCAAAAAAACCTCTTATGAGCATTAGACTGACGAGCGCGACAGATATTCCGCCGGATGAGTGGGCAGCCTTCAAGGCATAGATGATAAGCATTGTCGCGTAAATGGCCAACCCCGCCAAACCTACTATGCCAGCGCTACTTAATGACTGTAGAATTTGGTTATGGGCACTATTGGCGGCACGCATACCTATCATGTATTTATAGTAGTCTCCCCAGATTGAAGGTCCATAACCAAACCACGGACTGGCCATAAACTCCTCCCAGGCTATAGCCCAAATTCTCGTACGCCCAGTTAACGACGTGAGCTGGCCGCCCCAAGCCATATCTAATTTGTTGAGTAGCCTTTCAGTTGCGTCGGTTCCGAGCCAAGCAAAAAAAATCACCGCAGAGAGAAAAAAACAGGCGCAAGCGGCGATACTCATAAACAGGTTAAAACGCCGCTTCGGAACAAATTCTTCGAGGCGTTTATAATATCGATAAATTACCAAGAAAAGTCCTATCACAAGGGCAGCCGCAATTGTAGTCTTTGACTGCGACAGAAGAAGCGAGCTTGATGCTAACAACCAGGAAAAAATATTGATCCACCGCGCATCAAAAGGAAAACGCCACAGACAGATCATAAATACGACCGCAAGTGGCCCCAACGTATTGGCGTGGGTTGCCAAACCATAATAGCGAATCGGGATACCTAATCCACCGGAGTATCCTGTGTCCATAACTACTCTCGGTATTATTACCGCGGCGAAAGCGCTGCAAATGAGAAAAAAAAGCAGCGTTGATCGTACAAAAAGAAAGCATCGTTCCGGTTGGCTTTGAGCAACCAGGAATACGCAGAAATAAAAAAAAAGGGCGTAGAGCACTTTATGTTCGAAAGATGGATAAGCACCAAAAATCCCGTTGAGAATGTGATTAGTTAAACCGAAGACAACAAATGCCCAAAAAAGACTCCAACCCTGAATATGCGTCCATTCACGACGCATAATAAAACGGCTAAAACGCTCAACGCAAAGCAAAAGAATAAACAATGTAATCAGCCGATTAATCCAAAAAGACGATCCGACATCCTCAAATGATGCTTCGCTTGTTCCCATTCCGGCGGAGATAAAACGGCCGGTGGTAATTGGAATTGCCATGATTGATGCGACGATTCCGAAGAAAAGCACCGGAAGAGGCTCCTTCCGAATATGGGTTCCAGCGTGCAGCATGAGTCCAAGAACGAGCGTACCTACCACCGCCAAAGCCACGGCAATACCGAAGTAAATTGAGTAACCAAAGATATCAGCAATCATTTTTTTCGCTTTTTCAATAAGCGACCAACAACGGGCTTGGCCCAATCCGGCAGCCATTCCTTTAATTGTGCGATGTAATCACAGGACGACTCGTCTAAAAGACTAGATCCCAGCAGAAAAAAACTGGTCAGATATGCAACGACTCCTCCTCCCAGCATGAGAAAGAGCTGTAGCAATGGATTTATATCAAGCATAGATATACCAAGTTTTAGTACCACCGATATAAACGCCATTGTCAAGGTAAGTATAATTCCACCCCGTATTGCTCGAAAAAGGGCTTTGAGAGGAATTTTGATAACATTTCCTACCGCAAGAACCATGACTATGCATCGCGCCGCAAATAGCGATGCTGCTACAATGGCTACGGTCTCAGGTTCAGAATTTGACACTGCGTAGAGCACAACCAGCCATAAAAATATCATGGGTAACTGCAACCATAATTCCAGCTTCGTATGTCCTGCGTTCCAAAGAATTGGGGTCGAGATGCTCCATATCAGTAAAAATGGCATAACTAGGGCAAAGGGCATCAAAAATTGAGCGGCTTCAAGCCATGCGGCTCCATAAACTGCCATTATGACAAACTCGCTCCCTACTCCAATTAGGGTAAATAGTGGAAAACTGATCAAGGTTATAGCTGAGAGCGAACGCAGAAAAACCTCGCGCAATGCTTGGTGATTATCTTGAAGCCTGGCACAGGCAGAAAAGATTACCGATGAAAGGCTACCGGAAAGAATAGAGCACGGCGAGTATATTAAATTGAATGCCGTGGTGTACAAGCCTATCGTGTATGCTGGAAATATCCGGCCCACCAGTATTTTGTCCGCACCATTCAGCATCCAGTTGATAAGATTAGTTCCCAGAACTGTCAAACCATAACTAAACATCTGTCGACCATCGGTAACCCGGAATTTGAAGCTGACCGGATGCCGAACCTGGAAATACAGAACAACAAAATTCGAGCCTGATTGAACAAGCCACGAAGCCACTAGTGATATGCCCCCATATCCAGCTATCGCTAAAGGGATGCCAACACAGACATACCCGAGAATGTAACTCGATATCTGGGCGATCTGTATTGATTTGTAATTCAGTTCTTTTTTTAATAAATTGCTTGAAACCGCAGTTATCGTATTGATCAGAACGACCAGGGAAAGCCAGCGAAATATAAACTCCGCTTCGGGCTTGGCAAAAAAAGCTGCGAGTATGCCGGCGGAAAAAAAAGTGATGCCCGAAACCAAGAGTCCTAGGAAGCACTGCCAAGTCCATACGAAACTTATATCATCTGCACTAACTGATTTCTTCTGGATTAAGCCATAAGCCAAACCAATATCAGAGAAGATCGTACTCACTCCAACTACGATTACTCCCAGGGCAAAAAGCCCGTACTCGGCAGGTCCTAGGATTCGCGCCAATATTACCTGAGTTGCTAACTGAAGGAATACCCTCGCAACGGAACCGCCCGTCCCCCAGAATAGCGCCGTCAGACTTTGATCGGCCAGCTTTTTCATCAACTGGATCCGACAATTGGTTTACGACTCAATGGGCGGCAACCAGCGTTTCGGCAAACTCGGCATAGGCAATAGCAAGACCCTCAACCAACGACGTACGGGCACGCCAACCCATGTGATTCAGTCGGCTGGTATCCATCAGCTTTCTCGGTGTACCATCGGGCTTGCTTGCATCAAAAAGCAAATTTCCCTCAAAGCCAACAATTTTACCAACTACCTCAGCTAGCTCACGAATAGTAATATCCTCTCCCACCCCGACATTCACAAGCGGTGGCTCGAAACGACCCGATTTTGATTCCATGCTACCTAGAAGGATTGCAAACTTTTCTTCTGGTAAGTTCATCAGGTAGACGCAAGCATCTGCCATGTCGTTGCTATAAAGGAATTCTCGCCGCGGCGTTCCGGTACCCCAGATCGTGACCGCAGAATTCCCGCAGACCTTGGCCTCGTGGAACTTTCGGATAAGTGCTGGAATTACATGAGAATTTTCAGGATGATAATTGTCACCTGGGCCGTATAGGTTGGTCGGCATCACTGCCAGATACCGGGTGCCATACTGACGATTGTAGCTCCAGCACATCTCTATGCCCGCAATCTTGGCTATAGCATAAGGTCTATTGGTGGCTTCCAATGGCCCCGTGAGAAGATACTCTTCCTTCATGGGCTGCGGCGCAAGCTTGGGATAAATACAACTGGAGCCTAGAAACATAAGTCGCTTGACCTTGTTCAGGTATGCAGCATGAATGATATTGGTTTGGATAGCGAGATTGTCATGGATAAATTCAGCTGGATAGGTATTATTGGCATAGATACCACCTACCTTCGCAGCCGCTAAAAACACGTACGCGGGCTTTTCGTCGGCAAAAAAAGTTGTGGCAGCCATCTGGCTTGTTAGATCCAGCTCAGCGTGAGTCCGGGTTATGAGGTTGCTGTACCCCCTCTGCTTGAGGTTCCGCAAAATAGCGGAACCGACAAGGCCACGATGGCCAGCAATATAGATCTTATCGTTTGTGTCCACCGGTCTTACCTATTCATGATAGTCGTAGGCAACGAATCCATGCTTCTTGACGAGTTCGTCGCGTTCAGCGCTCTTGAGATCTTCCCGCACCATTTCGCTGACGAGCTCTTCGAAAGATGTCTTTGGCGCCCAGCCGAGCTTTTTCCTGGCTTTGCTCGGATCGCCAAGAAGAGTTTCAACTTCTGTCGGGCGAAAGTAGCGTGAATCGACGCGGACAATAACACGCGGAGAATGTACTGCGGAAAGTGAAGTGACCACCCCGACTTCATCGATGCCTGCACCATTCCAGCTAATATGCATGCCAAGCTGCTTGGCAGCCGTACTGACGAAATCGCGCACTTTGTATTGAACACCGGTAGCTATAACAAAGTCTTCCGGTCGATCCTGCTGCAGCATCAACCACTGCATCTCAACATAATCACGCGCATGCCCCCAGTCGCGCTGTGCATCCAAATTGCCGAGGTAAAGGCACTCCTGCAAGCCAAGTTTTATCCGGGCGAGCGCACGAGTAATCTTGCGGGTAACAAAAGTTTCACCGCGAATGGGACTCTCGTGATTGAAGAGAATGCCGTTACAAGCATACAACCCATAGGCTTCACGATAGTTGACGGTGATCCAGTAGCCGTAGAGCTTGGCTACGGCATAAGGACTGCGCGGATAGAAGGGCGTAGTTTCACTTTGAGGAGTTTCCTGCACCAAGCCATAGAGTTCCGAAGTACTGGCCTGATAGAAGCGGGTCTTTTTCCCGATACCAAGGATACGGATTGCCTCGAGAATGCGTAGCGTACCAATGCCGTCTGCATTAGCGGTATATTCTGGGGTTTCAAAGCTGACTGCGACATGACTCATTGCGGCAAGATTGTAGATTTCGTCAGGCTGCACTTGCTGGATGATACGAATAAGATTAGTCGAATCAGTCAGGTCGCCATAGTGCAATACGAAATTACGTTGTGAAACGTGCGGGTCTTGATACAAATGATCAATACGGTCTGTATTAAACAGTGATGAACGTCGCTTGACGCCATGAACTATGTAGCCCTTCTTGAGGAGGAAATCGGCGAGATAGGCGCCGTCCTGTCCGGTGATCCCGGTGATAAGTGCAATTTTTCTCATGGAATCAGTTAAGTTGGAGGTGGCCGTTCAGCTTTTGGCGATATTCAGGCGTTAAAGCCTCAAGCATCTGATCAGCGAATTGGGTCTGTATCTCGTACGCATTGACTGTGTTCGCATCGATGGAAGAAAACCGGATTAGCATACCATCGGGAATTTTACCATTCAGACCGTAGCTTATTTCGGCGAGTTTCTTCTGAATGCCGCTCCGAACCACCCTGTCGCCAATTGTTGTCCAGTAGGTGACGGGCTCATTACGCGGACCCAGGCTGGTTAGTATACGGGTTACCGGGATTACACCATTTGCGGTGGTCAGCATACCATTCTGTTTGTCGAGGAGCGAAAAACCCTGAGCCGGATAACAAACTTCAGGATAATGTACTTGCATAGTGTCGCGCTGATCGTCGCCGTAAGCAATTGCAAGCATGACACGGTAGCCACGATTGTTAACGTAGGTACGGCTAAGTGTTTGCGTATAAATTTTGTCGATCACTTCCTGCTGTTGTGGATCGACAATTTGTACCGAGTTCTCCTGCTCGGCGCGCCACTCACCAAACGTACGCGGAATTAACAATTCAAGGTCAATGGGGGAATGTTGTTCAGCAGTCTTGTAAGTAGGACGCAGAGCGAGCGCAAGACCGGAAGCGGCGAGCATAAGTGCCAGAAGAATGAAATTTCTGAACCAGATATTCATCGTTTCAAGCCGCCCCAGGGACGCTATTATGTTTATGCCGCAGCTTCACGCTTAGTTGCAATAGCGAATCCACTCCAATTATCAGGAGGAGAGCACTAAGAAATAGCACCATACCCGCGAACCCATGCAAAAAGCCCTGTCCTGCCTCGTCGCCGAAATGATAGGTAATCAGTGTAAGCACCATTACACGTATTACATTGGCGGTAAAGGAGATCGGTACAATCAGGATTGCCAGGGCAACATTACGAAATAGCGAATCATGCCGGATAATGTTGAGATAAAGCAATCCTAACGCCTCAAGCGTAAACAACGTATGCAGGCCAGCACATGCATCCGCCACCAGCAATTTGTACTGTCCGATTTGTAGAATCACACCCGTGCGCGCGATGGGGTAGTTTGCCCAGAAGAGTATATGCTCGGCTACATAGGAAACAGCCATTTTCATCGGCATTGTGAGGGTATCCACAATCGCGCCAGGCAAGGGGATCATGAAGAGCATAAAAAAAAGCGGAAACCATTGTGCCTTGAGTGCAGCACCGCCCCGCATAAGCAGGATGATGGCAGCAAGCAGCCAGATGACCGATCCAATCTCGAAAAGGAGAATATCTTGCGAGCGACCTATGACGTAGAGAATCAGGCTAAAAATAAAAATAGGCCACCCAGCCGTAGAAGCAATTCGTTGGCCCTCGCTCAAGCGGCACATATCGGGCCACTTGCGATATATAAGCCAGCAGGCGATGACCAGTACAATGGGACCATGCGCTTGCTGGTCGGTAGCCCAGATGCCGTTCAGGAGATCTACGAGGCTGGGCAAATAGAGTACTACTAATCCTGCGATAATCGGTAACCAGATAAACCACCGGTGACGGCCCTCTATCGGTTGGTCTGCTTGTCTGTCGACTACCATGGGAGAGTTGATGCTCATTTTGCAATGCGCCCTAAGCTGTCTGCATTCGATACTACTGTCGCTCGGATCATGCTTAGCTCTCTCGTGCCGCGCGCGCAGCCTGCCGTGGTAAAACTGATGGATGTAATGTAACAGTTAATATTTTTGCTTTGCTAGCGTGCGAATGGACGTGCAGACCATAATTAATATTTGTTGCCGTTATGCTACTGCTGGGGATTTGCATAGCCGAAAACAAAACGAGATGATTGGGTGTCGACCACCTATTGCACGATTGTAATTCAAGTTGCTTGCTCACTTCCCTAGGTATTCTTTTCCTTCATTTCTTTGCTAAAAGTCATTCAATACTGAACCCACCAACTTGGTATCGGTTTGCTGGAGACTATGAGTGAGTCTGCTTATATCCGACACTGAACTATGATTTTTACGCGCAAGTATAAGAGCGGCTGCCGCGCCAACGGCAATCATTTGTGCTTCAGCATATTCGCTGGCAGCTGGGGTGTCTACAATGACGATATCAAAATCGCGAATTAGCGTCTGGAACAGATCGGCAAAACCAGGGCGCCCGATCAACTCTTGCGGATTGGGCGGCACGGCGCCTGCCGGAAGAATATAAAGCCCCGGTAGCAGGGACACGCGAGCGATTGCATCACTACCGATGCGACCAGCAAGCATACCGGAAAGCCCGGCATTGTTGCCGAGTTTGAATAGCCGGTGCTGACATGGATTACGTAGATCTGCATCGATGAGTAACGTACGTTCGCCAAGCTGTGAGAAAACAATCGCAAGATTAGCTGCAACAAAACTGCGCCCTTCTCCAACGCCAGAACTCATGATGGCCAACGCATTATGACGTGTTTCGGCATTGAACCAATGCAACATGAGTTGACTGCGCAAAGCGCGCAGTTTCTCTACCACCGGACTCAACGGTTTATAGGCAGTTATCAGCTCATGGCCAAGGCTGGTATCGCTTGCAGGAAGATAGAGATTGCCGAATTGGCGCGACAGGGCGAAACATATATCGTCTGTAGTAAGCAGGCCGAGCTCGATAGCGGTATCGCCGAAGCGCTTGCCACCCTCTACTTGCAGCCTCAGGATGCGCTCGGCGTTTTCCGAAGATAATCGTCCAGTATCAACGAGGATGGCGCCAATCGAGCTGCCATTACTGATGGTTTGCGTTTTACCGTAAATGGGAGCATCGGCAGGACCCGTGGTTTGATTAAGCTTGAGGGTTGGAAAACTACTGCTCACGGGTGTCATAGGATTTGATTCCAGTTGATGTTCACGGAGCTTCGAGTGCTTGCCGAGGCGTTTTATGACGAGAAAGTCCACGGGGAAGTCGACGCGGGGTTGGCGACGAACCAGCAGACGAGATAGTCGCAAGTACGGGTAGTTCAATAGCCTCAACAAGATCTTCTACCGAACGGACGCGACGATTGATGAGTTCAAGCATTAATGCAATGCCTACTCCGAGCAAGGTACCCAGAAAAACGGAGATCAACATATTAAGCAGGATTCTGGGCCGACTATGCTCAGTCGGTACCGAAGCTGGATTGAGCGTCGCAATGTTGGTTTGAACTGAAAGGCTCTCAAGACGGGCCAGAGCAGAGCGTTGACTTACTCCCTCAAAGTTACGTTGAGCGGCTTCAACATCTCGCTTGAGTACGCTGATTTGATCGCGCTGACGATTTAGCTCAAGAACACGTTTCTTTTGGCCGTCCATAGCTTCAATCAGCTCTTTCTCTTTCTGTTTCCCAACTTGATAGGATGTACCGATACTGTTATGAATCTGCCGAGTCTCGCTGGCCAGCTTGCTTTTGAGGGAGGCGAGTTCAGATTGAGCACGTTTGGTTTGTGGATGATTTCTTCCAAGGTTGACGCTGCTTTCTTGAAGTTTTGCTTCAAGGCGGGCGATATCCGATTTAAGACTGTTGATTAAAGGATTTTGCATTACCTCAACCAGTGTTTCATTACCGGCGGATTTCCGCTTACTGCTGCTATCGGAAGTTTGTCCTTGAACAATGGTAAGTTGAGTAGAAAGATCGTTGAGTTTGGCAACTTCATGATCAAGGCGTTCATCCGCAGCTACAATGCCGGTTTTTTGCTGGTAAGCAGAAAGCGCCTGCTGGGCTTTCTCAAGCTCGTCTCTGAGGACTTTGGTCTGCTCTTCAAACCAGGTAGTATATTGCCGGGCAGGCTCAACCTTAAGTTCGAGGTTGATGTCGACATAGGCCTGGGCAAAAGCATTCGCCACAGCTGCCGCAAAATCCGGGTCAATCCCGGTGAATTCAATGTTGATGACGTTGCTTTCGCGCGAGGGCCTGACGTAGAGCTTTTTCTTCAGCAACTCGGCCAGCCATATGGTGAGCTGTCCTTTACCTTCAGTCGCCTCCATCCATTGCTCGCGTACAACTGGACTTTCATCCATGCGCAACAACTTAACGACACGCTGGGCCACATGATCACTGTTTATTATATCTACCTGGGTTGCCATGTATCCAGGAGCCACGAGGCCTGGCAATACGCCCGCAAGTGGATCAGGCGACTTAACGTCGACCACTACGGCGGTGCTGGCGAAGTATTCCTTGGGAAGCAGCAGATTGATCACAAGGGTAGCAACTACGATAATGAGCAAAGTGTAGAGCACCACTTTGGCACGTGCGCGCAAGATAAACAAGAATTGTCGAAATGTCATACGGCTATTCTCAGAAAATGCTCTCACGCACGTAAATTATGTCATTGGGCTGCACCGCGTCGGTCATTTCCGGAGTAACTTTCTCGACACTACCATCCGCATTTTTTCGGTGAAGACGCAAACGCCATTCGCTGCCTCGTACGGTAGGACCCCCTCCCTGAGCCAAGGCCTGCATTATTGTCATCCCGCGCTCGATACGGTAGGCACCCGGGCGCTGGGCTTCACCATAGATATAGTAAACCGGAGCGCGATGCACGTAGACCACATCCCCCCCCATGAGTAATATGTCCTCCCCCGGAGCCTCGCCAAGGTAGAGCGCTGGAATATCTATCACTTTGCGGAAGGGCTTGCCATTACGCAACCCCGTTACGATGGCAAAGTCGTCTCCACCAGGAGTGGTGCCCCCGGCAGCGGCGATCATATCGCTGACGCGACTAAGGGTTTCAAGCGGAAAACGTCCAGGCCGATTAACCTGGCCCAGGACACTCACCTGGCTGCCGCGCATTTGCAGGAGAATGATATTAACCTGAGGTTGCTGGACGAAACCTCCGTTCTTGAGTGCGGCCGCAATTTTTTTTTCCGCCGCAGCAATAGAAAGGCCGCCTACCTCAACCGCGCCGATTAGCGGGTAGGTTATGGAGCCATTCTCAGAAACACGTGTTTCAGTCATGAGATCAGGATTCTGGAAAACTTGTATACGCATAATATCGCCCGGACCAAGGGGATAGTCGAGATTGTCTTGCGCGAAAACATTAGCCGCCACTAAACCCAAGAATAGGGCAATGAAAAACGTCAGCGTCCGACTTGGGGTTTGGGTCATGATTGCAGATTTCCTTATCACTCTGATGAAGTAAATTACTCTTACCTTAAACCGGCGACACCTTTTTCGACGGCAACATCGGCGGTAGATTTTGGCGTACTTGTATCTGTAGCACGCGCTACCGCTGGACTTGGTGGCGTCTGTGATGTTGCGCTGTTAGCGGTATCAGCAAAATCTCCCATGTATGTAATTTTTGCTTTGGCCTTGAGGGCCTTGAATTCCTGCTTGGCGGCTTCCGATGCACGTTGATTGCCCAAAAACTGTTGAATGCGCGGTAATGCGATCTCTTCCGAGACGGGAACTGACTGCGAAGCTGCAAGTCGCATTATCGTAATGGATTGAGGGCCCTGCAAAATCAAACCTTGCCCAACCTTGAGCGGGTGTATTTTGGGAAGCAGTTCAAGCGGAATCTGTTCGGCAGACCGGGTAGCGCTCCCGGTTGCAAACTTCATATCCTTGCCTTTGAGCCAAGTGGCAATATCCTCCATCGACTTACCCCCATCGAGCAACTCTCGAAGCTGGTCTGCAATTCCGCTGTTAGTTATGGGAAGTACAATTTCCTGGATATTGTAGATGCGCCGCTCGGCAAAAAGCTGCGGATGTTCAGCGTAGTATTTCTTTGCTTCATCGACAGTCGGCTTGTCAAGGGCCGCTGTAAGTTGATCAACATACGCCCGGGCAAGGATCTCTCGGCGAGCGTTTTCGATCGCCATAAGAACATCAGGAGACCGGTCAAGTTTTTTTCCAACAGCCTGCTCAACTGCGAGCTCCTGATCGACGAGTCTATCCAGAATTTCCCGGCGAATCTTGGGCACGGTTTCTGGAGTGACGGCGCCAGCGTTCGTGCGGCTAAGTATATAATTAATTTGGTGAACCGAAATCTCCCCAGAATTAACTTTTGCAGCTATCTGGGTAGCAGGTTTTTCTGATTCTTTTTTGTCACAGGCGGCGAGTCCAAGCGCAAGTGATAGAAGCAGGATTGGAAATACTAATCTTCGATGAATGGATTGCATGTATACCTTGAATGAAAAAGTAGAGACTCGTAATATCTAAAATTTAATTAACCACACAATATATTCCACCAACGCACAATACTGCTCGATCAGGCTCAGTGATCGATGCAATCTTAGATATGTAGCGTTACGTTTTTATGACCGACCAGTTATCCCATTTGATTGGACAGTTTTTAGCCATGCAAAAAAATTAGAAAAATTATATACACGAGAGATCCATAGCCGTCAATCCGGCATCTCACACAAGATTGCCAACTCACATGCGCATTTTCTCCATTAGAAAACAGACCGGTCCAATTCGGCAATGGCCCAAAATCGCCGCTATTCTGACCCTGCTCATTCAGGGTCTTTGTATTATCATCTATCACCGATGAGCTTAACGCTTAAGTTCAAGTCAAAGTCAAAGTTAACAACTGATCGTCATTATTCTATATGTCGCATACCATCCATATACATAATATGAATTACGATATACCAATTAAATTATCAAGCAATGATTACAAAGTACCATTTCAGAAAGGGGATCAGGAAAGGAACCATAAACATCGTTCATCGTTAATCTTTTTTTGCTTGCTTCCTATCAGAAATTAAGTCTTGCCGAAATGCTGCCCGCGATATTATCATAATCATAACCCCTCAGATTGGCAGAACGGTGATCCCTTTGTAACAGGGCACTAAGGGAAATTGCGCGCACGGGTTGCCAATCCAAGGAAATCTGGCCTGAATGTATTGAGTCCTGGCGGCTATCGGGAAAAGAAAGAACAGGACCAAGATAATTGCGAAGACTATATTCATAGCGAAGGCGAAGAGCAGTTTTTTCGGTAATTTGCCAGACCGGCGACAGGGAAAAGCGATCAGTAGAAACATAGCTACTGGAGTAGCGCTCAAATAGCGGACTCTGGAAGTTGCTTGCAGTCTGAAAATTGGCAAGATCGCGTGCCCAGCTCGCAATAAGACGGGTTTTGCCGGTGATACCCCAGTTAAGATTGAAGTTACCGACAAAGCCGGAATAATCACGCTGAGAGAAGTGTTCATGTTTGCGTTGAAAGTGCCCGGCACGCGCTTCAATTGAAGTCTTACCGGTAATAAGCCATGCCAACCGGATCTCGTGCTCCATATCATGGAAACGGGTATCAAAAAGAGTGGTTCCCCCGATTGGAGCCGGCCTTTTAAAGAAATCACCTTGTCCGCTTCTTGCTTTATACGTAAGTGAACTGCCGGAGGAGAGGAGATAACGAATGCCGCCCTCGAAAGAGAGAACGGTGTTATCGAAATCCTGTGTAGTAAGCCGACTATTCCTTAGCACGGATTCGGAAATACCTCCAATAAGATGCAACGAGCGGTTGAGTTCAAAAACACCATCAAAACGGTGCATCTCGTCGGTACGGATATTACGATTGGAAGAGTTGATAAAACCCGTAAGATTGCCAAAGTTTTGCAGCGCTTCTCTGTGGGTGCTGCTCAACTTACCATGAAAATAGGGAGTTAAATACCAATTCCATGCGGCGTCATAGTTTTTGGCGATAAAATTCAGGAAATTGAAATTATGGTAGCGGTTATCGACGATGCTGCCGCTCGCCTCGAAACGCTGCATGCCATAAAGTTTATTCAGGCTAAGCGTCGCAGTTGAGGTTATAACCTCATCGGACTTCATGGGCGTGCCTGTTAGGAGAGCCGAGGGAGTGGTCGATGCCATCCGGAAAACATTACTATCATACATGAATGTACTGCCGACGGTAGCGTTGAACGTATCACCCGCATCGGCGCAAGCGTGTCGGACATTCGACATTAAAGCGATGAAGACAGCAATCGCAAGCCAAAGGAAATGATAATGGGAAAGATTCAGCGGCGCCATTTCTAAAATCGTCTTTATCTTTCCTGAGAGAAAAATACTGCAAGATTATCACCTAAACTGCATGGAAGGTAGCGGAAGCGGGAATTGCAGACAATAGACCGTAAGAACTATGGCGAAAGCATGTGCAGTCAATAAGCGTCGCGATCCCTGAAGACGACCATGATAGTTTTGAGGATGATATGCAGATCGAGGCGCAGGGACCAGTTGCGCAGGTAATCGAGATCGTGGTCGATGCGGGCCTGCAT
>Ga0157370_10004345_pt1 | contig 16278 bp, 16 predicted proteins | sample C35metaG_FD_113463 | JGI IMG/M metagenome (GOLD analysis project Ga0157370, IMG submission 113463) | Corn rhizosphere microbial communities from Kellogg Biological Station, Michigan, USA - C3-5 metaG | ecosystem: Host-associated > Plants > Roots > Rhizosphere > Soil | place: USA: Michigan...
CAGTGCTGTAAAGTTTGTTCAGGTTTTGTCTGGCGATAGTGATGTGGCATTTTCTGCTTACAGTACCAACTCTCTTTCTCTTTACTGCCTGGAAAATGGCATAACTTCCGGGACATCGCTAGATACAAAAGCAGGTATTACTTCTCTCGGTCGTGCAGGCTCTTCTACTTCAAGTGATAATTGGCCAATGGTAAGAAAAGGCGGATATCTGGCATTGGAGTCTAATAAAAAACCATTTGTTATCACCCGAACTTCTACAGCCAATCTGGCAAATATTACAAACCCTGTAGAAGGAATGATGGTTTATGACACTACGGAAAATTGCCTGAAAGTTTATGTGAATTCCACAAATGGTTGGAAATGTTATAATAAAAAAACCTGTCCATAATGAAAAAAATATTTTTAGTTTTAATAGTTTTAACATTTAAATCAAGTTTATTAGCTCAGGTAATTTTTGGAGATGCAGTAGGAACGGCCTCGGATAAAACGTCTGTTTTGATGGAGTTTGCAAATTCTGGAGATAGAGGACTGATACTTCCTTATGTAACAGATAAGTCTGCCATTACAACACCGGGAAGCATTATTCTGGATGCGAGTACATCTACTGCTGCGAAAGTAAAATATTACACAGGAACAGTCTGGGTAGATTTAAGTGTCCAGCCAAGTAATGTATCATCTTATCTTGGAATACAACCTGTTGCAAAAGAAAATTCAAGTGCCAAAGTTATTATTGGAAGCAATACTTCCTCAGCTGATGGCATCTTAGTTTTGGAATCTGCTACAAAAGCAATGGTTTTGCCAATTACATCATCTTATCAGAATATTATAAATCCTGCTCCCGGAACAATGACGTTAATTAATAACGGCGGTATAAAAACCTTGGCTGTTTATAATGGTGAACAGTGGAGTTTCTGGGGTTTTTAATTTAGTGTTAGTTATGTCCTAGTATATTAATCAGATCTTCACCAGGTCTGATTTTTTTGTTTTAATTTTTTATTTATTAAAAAAAATACTCCTTTTGGTGTATTGTGATCTTGGATTGTCTGAAGTAACTTTGATTAAAATAAATAGCAACGTTATGAAAGCATCTATTACTTTGTTCGTTTTTATAGTTTTTACAAGTTTTTTTTCTGCACAAGTCGAGAAATTTATTATTGCTGATAATACATATTACGGCACAAAAGCTATCCCGGCAGAAATAGCCGGAAAATATTTTTACGAAAAAAATAAAGAGCCAATAGTAGAAATCAATATTGACGGAACGGGTTATTTTCAGGTTCACGATGTGAAAGCTTATCCTGTAGAATATTGGATAGAAACTGATGCGGCGGGAAATATCCAACAACGGAAAAGTGAGACCAATAACAATTATCAGGTGGTTCTTATTCTAAAATACGGAAGCAACGGAGAAAGTGGCTGGAAAGGTGCAAACGCCGGAAAATATGACAGAATAGATGTTACAATGGCTTTCGATCAAGGTTATGCGATTGTAATGGGGGAACGTTTCCGAAAATTATGAGAGTCACCGAAAACTACTAACTATTATATATGAGTCCGTCTTTTTAAGGCGGATTTTTTTGATTAATTCTTGATTTTATTCTGATAACTAATTCTTCCGGCAAATCTCATAGCCCTGATGGTAACGGCATCCTTTTTTATTTTTGGACTCTACACTGTATTTGGAACGGAAAATCCTGTAAAAAATAAAAAAGATATAGTGGACAGCAGGTTCCCGGCTCCTGAAAATCTGCACAAAAACACGTAACTTTGCAATATGAATCAGGACACAATCTGTGCATTAGCAACGGCAAACGGAATAGGAGCTATCGGAATTATCAGAATTTCCGGAGAAAAATCTTTTGAGATAGTGAACAAAATTTTTGAGGGTAAAAATCTTGAAAAAGCGGATTCGCATACTGTTCATTATGGTTTTATCAAAGATGAGGACGTGGTGATAGATGAAGTTATGATCTCGGTTTTCCAGGCTCCGAAAACATTTACGACGGAAAATTCTGTGGAAATTTCTTTTCACGGTTCGCCTTATATTGCTAAAAAAATTCTGGAAGTTCTGATTAAAAACGGAGCAAGAATGGCGAAAGCAGGAGAATTCACGATGCGTGCTTTTATGAACGGAAGGATTGATCTTTCTCAAGCTGAATCTATTGCCGACCTGATTGCGTCAGATAACGAAGCATCCAGAAAAGTAGCTCTGAATCAATTAAAAGGAGGGATTTCACAAGAGATCTCGATTCTTAGAAATGATCTTTTGAATTTCACATCATTGATAGAACTGGAATTGGATTTTGCTGAAGAGGATGTGGAATTTGCTGACAGAACGGCTTTGAATCAACTACTTAATAAGATTGAAGTTAAGTTGAATTCCTTGATTGAAAGTTTCCAATACGGAAATGCGATCAAAAACGGAACTGCAGTTGCGATCATTGGGAAACCAAACGCCGGAAAATCGACCTTACTCAATGCTTTACTGAAAGAAGAAAGAGCAATCGTGAGTAATGTTGCAGGAACAACGAGAGATACAATCGAGGAAATTCTGCACATTAAAGGCAATGCTTTCCGGCTAATTGATACTGCAGGATTACGTGATACTGTTGACGAAATAGAAGCTATCGGCGTAAAAAAAGCTAAAGAAAAAGTGGATTCTGCGGATATCTTGGTTTACCTTGCCGATGCAGCTACAGAAGATTTTTCCGAAGATCTTGAAATATTAAAGCTATTATTGAGAGAAGATCTTAAACTAATCATCTGTGCGACAAAAATAGATGAAGTTTTGCCTACTAAATATGATTTGGTTGAATCGGTTTTCCGAAAAGAAATAGCGTCTGATTTTGATTTTATTAAAATTTCTGCGGTTGAGAATCAAAATATTCAAGACCTTAAAAATGAGTTATCATCTTTTGTAGAACATTTGAAATCTGAAGAAAATAATGTGATTATCACAAACCAACGTCATTTCGAAGCTTTGAAAAAATCTCTGAATTCTGTAGAAAGAGTAGAAGAGGCGGTAAGTTCACAGATTACTACGGAACTTTTGGCATATGAACTCAGAAATGCCTTAGAGTATCTTGGAGAAATATCTGGTGAATTTAGTAATGATGAGGTTTTGGGGAATATTTTTAGTAAGTTTTGTATCGGCAAATAGGCGCACAAATTCAATCAAACTGAAACAAATTAAATAACTGATTATTAATTGATTAGTCAAGATTCAGCTTATTTTGATTTGTCATATTTTGATTTGGTTTTGTAAAATTTGTCCCCCATTTGTCCCTCAAATCCATAATAATTAATTTTTTATTAACAAGGGAGAGATTACTTCGCTTAATGTATCTTAAAGTACCTTATTGTATCATAACGTACCTTAATGTGTCTTAATCACCCATAAAATTAATTTTATGAGTTCAAACATTAAGATCACCAGAATTTGCCAGCACTGCGGTCAGGAATTTATCGCACAGACCACCGTTACCAGATACTGTGGTGACAATTGTGCTAAAAGAGCATACAAAGCAAGAATTAAAAAACAAAAGATCGAAGCAAGCGAGGCTGAAACACAAAATAGAAGACAACTTCCTTCTATTCCTAACAAAACACTAGAGTACCTAACCGTTAATGATGTAGCCTCAATGCTGAAATGTGATCGCAGAACCGTCCACCACATGATAAAATCAGGCAGACTCAATGCCATCAATTTATCAATCAGAAAGACCAGAATTCTCAAAAAAGATCTTGACGGGATGTTCACTAATCAAATTCAGGAAGTTGACATTCGCAATGAAGTTCAAGTCGAAGATAAACGCCCACCACTCAAAGACTGCTACACCGTCGGACAGATCCTGGCAAAGTACAGTCTGGCTGAAGTGACACTGCGAAAAATAATTGTACGCAACAATATCCCTAAATATAAAGATGGCAAGTTTGTCTATATTAAAAAACAGACAATCGATCCAATACTTAAAAGATTCCACATCAGATACTAACTGAAATAATTCAATGTGTTACGCAAGATAATGCAATAGGACGCCAATAGCGACCAATCCTGTTAAACTGTCCCAATCAAGTTTCTATATTAATTTAAAGTTAGTGTCATGTCAAAAGTTACTTTAAGAAAAAAACCAATTGCTGGCGGAAAACATAGTTTGTTTTTAGATATTTATCCACCCATTCCAAATCCGGAAACAGGCAAACTACAGCGAAAATATTATTTAAAAATTTACATCTATACACGTCCCAAAAATAATTTAGAAAAGGACCATAACAAAGAAACGTTAAGTCTAGGTGAGTATATCAGAGCAAAACGCCAATTGGATGTTCAGAACAGACGTTTTGATTTTCTGTCAGATTCTAAATTGAGATCAAACTTCATCGATTATTTTGAAGAGGAAGCCTCTAAAAGAGAGGGTAGTCATAACTGGCGAATGTCAATCAATTACTTTAAAGCTTTTGCAGGCGAAGTTTTTCCATTCACGCATTTAAATGAAACCTTTTGTGAGGAGTATGCAGATTTTCTCCTCTCCTCACCTGGAATAGGACGCGCCAAAAGAAAAATAAAAACCAATACAGCAGTAAGCTATTTCGCCAAATTTAAAAAAACCTTAAAAGAAGCCTATAAAAAGAGATATTTACCAATCGACCTGGGTCATATTGTAGATAGTATAACACCTGAAGATACACATCGAGAATTCTTATTTATGCACGAACTGGAAAAAATGGCTTGTGCACATTGTAATTCTGAAATAGTAAAAAAAGCAGGCCTCTTTTCCGCAATGACCGGATTTCGTTATTCAGATGTGGAAACACTTCTCTGGAAAGAACTACAAGGTAGCGAGGGGAATTATTATATATTATACAGTCAGGAAAAAACAGACAGTGCAGAATATTATCCCGTATCTGATCAAACCGTTCAACTTTTAGGACCAGCGGGCGAACCTGAGTCTAGAGTTTTTGAAGGTTTAAAATATGGACAAGTAGTTACAGAATTAAAAAAATGGCTAGAAAATGCAGGTGTTGACAAGCATTTTACATTTCATGGTTTTAGGCATACTTTCGCAACATTACAACTTGCTGCAGGAACTTCTATTTACACAGTCTCAAAATTGCTTGGACATAAAAATATTTCAACCACGGAGATCTACGCAAAAATTGTAGACAGCCTAAAAAAGGAAGCTTCTGAAAAAATTAAACTTAGCATATTCAACATAGGCAAAAATTTAAACACTGATCAATATAATACATCCACGATAAAAGTAGAAAATTTTGTTTCTTAAGGTCATAAATAGTCAAAGAGTTCCGCACTTTGCCATCTTAAATAGGTTTGCCTTCTACTCAGTATAATTGTGAAAAATATTATGAAAAATTACACTTTTGATCAACTCCCTTCTTTTATGAAAAGTATTGATGAAAGATTAGACAGGTTGGAGGAATTGCTTAATAAAACATGTCGATCTGAAATTTCTGACGAAGATTATATAAGTGCAAAAGCTGCATCGGCATTATTAAAATTTACCTTATCAACGCTCTATTCAAAGGTCTGCAAACGAGAGATTCCGTTTTACAAACAAGGAAATCGTCTTTATTTTTCTAGAAACGAATTATTGGATTGGATAAAAGAAGGTAGAAAAAAAACCTTAAATGATATTGATATTTCTGCAGCTGCGATTGTAAATCGAATGAGTAAAAAAATAATACAAGAATAAGAAATGTCTGACTGTTAAATAGCTAAAGAGAATTCTTTTAAACTTTTTACTAGATTATTATCGATAGAAAAGTAAACAAGTATTACACTACTATAGATTGGATTATGATAAATGACTTGAGTATTAGCGTTTATTTAGTACATGGGTTGGTTGAAGGAGGGATTGTGATTTCATAATCAAATTTTGATCAGCTAACTATTTAATGAAAAGGCTTAAATAATTATATATTTTCTTTAAACATGTCCGGTCTTGGACCCATAACCGAAGAGATATCGAATTATTTGGTAGAAGATTTGGAGAGAATTTTAGAAATTAGTAGTCCTGTCAGGTGACCTTAACGGGCGTATCTTCAACCACTTTTATTGATGATTTGATTGAGCCAAATTAAACAAGAATTAAAAAACTCATTTTCGTCAACTCATTTTAGTTTCTGTCTACTGCAATTTAATTTAGAGAATTAATAATAATTAGCGGCGAAATAGTAAGCCTTTAGTTGGCTCTGCTTGCCTTGTACCATAACGAAGAGATAAAGGCATAGTATCATCTATGCCTTTTAAATAAAGTTAAAAGAGGTAGTAAAGATTGCTTTATCTAAGCTAAAATACTAAAGTTTGATGAACTTAAAAGTTCCTAGTGAAGTTGTAATGTAGTAGATACCGGTATTATATTGTGATATATCAATTTTTAGTTTTTTATCTTTTGCCACACCTTTTACAATAATCTGCCCCGAAGCGTTACGTATGACATAATCTGAAAGAGGTTTCATTGCCTCTATATTAATATAATCTTTTGAAGGATTTGGGAAAATTCTGCTTTGGTTAGTTTTCGCTAATTTGACATCCAAGATTTCGCTGATATCGTATCTTCTAAGAATCATCCGCTCAGATTCATATCCTGCTGCGAGTATTTTGCCGTCAGGTTGTCTTTCTATAACTGTTATTCTCTGGTCGTTATCCATATTTGTAATGATTTGACCTTCATCACCAACTGAAGTATCAACTGTGCCATCATTATTGGTAAATACCAAGCCAAAATCAAATCCGTTCTTAAACTTGTCTACAGCACTCAAGGTTTTGCCATTGCCAAGAAACATAGATTGCACTGCCATTTCACTATTATCGAAGCTTTTGGGGATATATGAAAATCCATTACTGCCATAATTGCTGTCCACTTCTCCATTAGGTTTATAACGCATTAAGAAAGCTCTTTTATCCGTTCCGCCCATTGATCCGCTCAGAATGTAGTTTCCATTTTGATCGCTCTTCAGGTGTTTGACAGTAATATTGGCTCCAAGACTTATGTTCTTGATTCCGTTATTCCCAAAACTTGCATCCATTTGTCCATTTGCAAGTATTTTAATCGTTCTACCCCTGAACCCTGTAGTGATTGATCCATTTTTATCTATGTCCACCAAGCTTAAATCGTAGTTATTTCCTGTCATTTTACAGTAGCCAACGTTATTGAAAGTCGTGTCAAATGTTATATCCGGATTAAAGCGGGCTACATAAGTAAAAGGATCTGGTATCAATGGATCAAGTATGGGACCTCTGAATGTTCTTCCCGTAAGTATTATTTTGCCATTTTCTGCTACAGTCATTGCGTGAACAATGTCAATTTGAAGATACTTTGCGAAACTAAAAACCTTCTCACCATTGGGGCCTAATGTTGTATCCAAGGTACCATTAGAATTAAACCTTTTAAAGGTAGCCGGACCGGCTCTGTTCATCAATAAAACGATTTTGTTGTCCTCTGTTACGTAGAGACCCATAATTTTTCCATTTCTTGATATATTTCCATTGATTTTCCCGTCAATACCAAAACCTTCATCAATGCTTCCATCTGTATTAAAACGATAGATGATGTAATCGATATTATTGGAATTGGTGCCGACAAGTCGTTTGATCTCACCGGCTACCAATATTTTCCCATCCTTTTGCACCTTGATGACTGTAGGAGTGCAGAGTGGTGTTGTTATCATACCATTATCTCCGAAAGATGTATCCAGATAGGTTTTCTGACAATTAAAATTCGAAACTGATAGTATGAGAATTAAGTAATAAAGTAGTGATTTTTTCATATAATTTATTTGATGGGTTAATTATCTGGTTCTGTTATTCCTAAGTATGTATTTTCAAATCTTATAACAACTGGCTTAATCGAAATTAATTCTATAGTCATAATTCGATATTTTAGATTATTTCGCAAATCTATCTTGAAAATGATGACAAGTCAATCCTACAAATTGGGTGATTTTCGTACTGACTTGCTGATACTTTTACAATTTATATTAATTTTACATTAATGAGCATCGAGAGACTTATCAACTGGTTTTTACCCTCCGGAGTGCGCGGCAATAAAGAGCATCCGCGCTATCACGAACTGTATACTATAGCCAGTACAATCTTTATGGGCACCGCAGCAACATGCATATTTCCTGTATTATTGATATGGTATAATATGGGAGAATACCTTTGGATGTTCTACCTTAATGCTGCAGGCAATTTAATAACCCTTTTCGGAATAAAATATACCGGGCATTATCGCTTTTTTAATATCATATCCGGTGCATTGACCTACTTTATAATTTACTATTGGCTCAAGGATTCAGGTTTGATCTATTCCACCAACATTTGTATTGTCCATATGTTTCTGCTGGGTGGCATACTTGCTGACAAAAAATGGGGTTGGCTGTCCATAATTACCAATATCATCTATCTGAATTTGATCTACTATCTTACCATCAGCAATGAAGATTACAAAATTTTGAGTACTTCGCTTGGAAGTCCGTTATATGCGCTTTTTATGCACTGCCTTATCACAGCGTTTCTCGGGAGCTTTCTCGCTTATTCACTCGCCAGCAATGAGGCCAGCCGTAAAAAGATTATTTCGCTCAGGGATGAGAGGATCAATATTTTAGATGAAGCCGTCCGACAGCGTACCGAGCAGCTAAATAGTATGCGACAGAGTATAGCAGCTGATTTTCATGACCAGACAGGCAATATGCTGGCTGCTATTAACCGTCAGGCAACCGTTTTGCAACTCCGATTCCAAGACGACCCCGAATTTTTACCATTGATAGAAAGTATTATCAGTAACAGTAATGGCCTGTATGCCTCAAGCAAAGATTTTCTTTGGAATCTCAATAACGACAGTGATAATCCCGAGACACTCTTTGAATATTTAAAGAGTTATGGTCAGAATTTTTACAATCAGTTCGATGTGGACTTTTCTGCCTCTATTTCTGGAAAGTACAGACATTTGCAACAACTGAGTTCATTTGCGGCGCTAAATCTTATATTCATTTTCAAAGAAGTGATGAATAATGTGATCAAACATTCCGGTGCGACTGAGGTGTTTTTGGAGATGATCTATCAGAAGGATCTGGTGACTTATATACTCAAAGATAATGGTATATGGAAAGATGCGGACGTAGAAGTTGAACATTATGGATTGAAAAATATTGAGCGCAGGGCGGAAAAATCGTCTTTTTTATATCAGCTCACGAAGACTGACAGAGGGACAAGTGTTTCTATAGGACTTCCTGTTACAGTAAAACTTTTGTAGAATGAAAAAAATTATAATTATAGAAGACAACCGTGATATCAGGAAGGGGTTTGCCGAAGTTATAAAGGACTCAGGTAAATATGAGGTGGTTAAAGATTATGATAATTGCGAAGAAGCACTTCGTAATTTAAAAAGAGACAATCCGGATATTGTGTTGATGGATATTGATCTACCAGGAATGAGTGGTATTGAGGGAACATCCAGAATACTGAAACAAAATCCAGATACACTCGTCCTTATAATAACTGTTTATGAGGACAGTAACAAGGTTTTCAAATCACTTTGTGCCGGTGCTTCTGGATATATTGTCAAAAATTTGGGCATGAAGGAATTATTGCATTCAATTGATGAGGCAGTAGCAGGTGGTGCTCCGATGAGCCTGAATATTGCAAGTATGGTGGTGAGATCCTTTAAATTGTCTTCGGATTCGCCTTTGAGCGAACGCGAAACACAGGTTTTACAGGGCATAGCGCAAGGCAAAACATATACTAAGATCGCTGCTGAACTTTATATCAACAAGGAGACTGTCCGCAGCCATATACGTAATATCTATCATAAACTTTCTGTTAACAGCAAGGCTGATGCTTTACGCGTTGCAGAGGATAAACGGTGGATTGTATGAACAAGAACACTAATGCTTCTTGATTTTATTTAAAATAAACTTTAGTGATCATCTTGAATTATTTAGATTTAACAGTTAGCGAAAAAGTATGAGCTATATACTTAATAAATAATACATTGCAAAACGAATATATTGCATTGTGTATAAAAAAAATAGCGTTAACTATATTGTGTTGGCGCCATTTGGCTGTTTTGTGACTAAGACGGGATTATCTTCAAACACTTTATAAATAATTTACTATGCTTGAGCCGATTTTTTTTATAGCAAATATTTGTTGCAAATTAGCTTCAAAAGATTACTAGCAATCTTTATTGGCAAAATAAGTTTTTATTTGGCTTTCAATGTCATACTCTTTAATGAAGAAATGTCAAAGATTCGTTGGAAGATTTAAAATAAATGTGACAAATTTCTAAACTAAAATTTAATTCTCTTTGAAATTTTCGTTTAGATAAACCTATCTTTTACTGCTGGATAATCTGTGTAACCTGTAGCTGTACCACCGCCGAATAAGGTATGAGTGTCTGAAATCTCATTTAAAGGCAAATTTTCTTTCACTTTGGTCGGATAATCTGGATTTGTTAAGAAATTCCTTCCAAATCCAATCAAATCTAACAAATTATCTTGCAATAATTTCTCTCCTTCATGGGGCGTTTTATTTCCCGTTGCGATAATTGTATTTTGAAAAGTTTTCCTTAGTTGAGTCCGGAAATCGATTGGAATCTGAGGTGCATCATCCCAATCGGCCTCACAAAGATGAATATACAGTAGATCAAGTTCATTTAATTCCTTTGCAGCAAGCATAATTGTTTCCAAAATTTCCGGGTCATTCATATCTTTAAAGCTGATAAATGGAGATAATCTGATTCCTGTTTTTTCTTTTCCGATAGCTTCAGCCACTGCTTTTGAGATTTCAATCAGTAATCTAATTCTGTTTTCTTTTGTACCGCCATATTCATCCGTTCTTCTATTACTGTTGCTTCTCAGGAACTGATCAATCAGATAACCGTTGGCGCCGTGAATTTCAATACCATCAAAACCTGCTTCGACTGCATTTTTAGAAGCCTGAATATATTCATTGATGACATTTTCGATGTCCGTTCTGTCCATTTCTTTAGGCTCATCAACAGGAACAAAGGTTGCATCAACACCTAAAGTGTTATCAAAAATATAGACATTTGTATTTTGAGCTAAAATATTTGAAGGAGCTATAGGTTTTAATCCATTGACTTTTGAGCTACTGACTCTGCCAACGTGCCAAAGCTGAAGGATTATCTTGCTACCGTTTTTATGAACAGCATTGGTAATTAATTTCCAGCCTTCAATTTGTTCTCGTGAGTAAATTCCCGGTTTTTTTTGCATAGCCTTTTCCCTGCAAAGAAATTTGTGTAGCTTCTGTAATGATGATTCCGGCTGAACTTCTTTGAGCGTAATATTCTGCCATCAGGCTATTCGGAATATCGCCGGGTTGAGTCGATCTGGAACGGGTCATAGGCGCCATTACGAATCTATTCTTTAAATGGTTTTCTCATAATTGATAAGGTTGAAATAATTGATTATATGTCATCTTTTGATTATTAATGGTTATGGGTTTTTTAAATTTGCTAATAGTTCAATTTTTTAATTGATTAAAATTCTCGAAATACCGATTTGTCATCATAAGCCATTTGTGCAATTTCATCTTTGCGTTTAAAGCTGACCCCTTTATGCTGCTTGATATAATTCATAATTTCAGTTGTTGCAGCAACCATTTGCGGTGTTCCGCCAATGCGGTCGTGAAAACTGATAGACATTTGACTTCGTCTCTTTTCAGATTCGTAATAAAGTTGATCAAATTCCATCTTAATCTGACGGACAAAATGGTCTGTACTGAAATTTTTACCTTCAATCAACACAATGTCATTACACCGGATTGTGTAAGGAACAACAGCAAATTCTTTCCCTTTGACTTTAACCAAAAATGGTTCGTCACGGCTTAAGTCATCGATATGATATGTAAAGCCAAGTTCCTGCAAAATTTCCAGTGTATTTGGCCCACGTCTGAGCCAATTGGCGTTATAGCCAACAGGAGTGAAACCAGTCACTTTTTTGACTGCGTCCGCACCATCTTTGATGAATTTTTTTTCGGTTTCATAAGACATCGAATATTCCGTTGCCCAATCCATACCGTGTGCAGCTGCTTCGTGTCCTCTGTCCACTATTTCCTTAGCAAGTGCGGGATTTTTCAATACCGCAGATCCCACCATATGCGAGGTCACTTTGAAGCCGAGCTTATCCCAATTATCCAGCATTCTGGGAATGCCTTCTTTGTAACCGTATTGATACCAGGTTTCGCCGGGCAGATCAACATTTGATGAACATGGCGATGTGGTGGCTATTGATATCGATTATGACAATATAGATTTATTGAAAAAGGAAATTTTGAAGATCGCGCTTCATAATGATCTGGTGGTGCTTATTGGGAAGGAGAACAAAATATACAGTGATATTTCGGAAATCATATAATTGAAAAATGGGATACAATATCACAGGCCTACTTATAAAAGGTAAAACTGATCAGAAAATCATTGAAGATATTATCGGTGATAAAATTACTTTTTCCGGGGAAACAGATTTCGAAGACGCAACCAGCGGTTTTCGGGAAAATAAAACGATTGATATGTTACAAACCCAAACGGGAACTTTAATATTTACAGAATTTGGGAAACTGTATGATATTTCCAAATTTGACAGGGAAATTATGCAATTCATTATTTCCGACATCTCAGATACGTATTACTTTGAAAAATACTTAAGTGGAAAGCTTGAAAGAAAATATATCCGTTCACAAGGAGAGATTTCAGAAGATGTAGGCAATGGCATCATCAGTGAAGGAGAAGACCCGGAAGAGGTGATCTGGCAACTGGCAGGTGAGTTCCTTCAGAACAATTTTACAGAAACAATGTTTGATCTTAAGTTTAAAAGATATATAAGTTTATACCTGCCCAGCTAATTAAGGTCTTCTAAATTTTAAACTATTTTTTTGGATTCCGTAATGTCAAAAGTTTTGGGATAAAATAAATCTGGCTTTTGAGATTTCAAATCGTCAAGTAATTGTGTTCTTCTGCCTGTAATTCCAACCTTACAATTTTCCTCGACCAACTTCAGGGCAAGTCCTTTTCCTATTCCGGAAGTAGCTCTGATAATTATTGCTCTAATCATTTAAATAGTTGTAACAAAATCAAAATATAAAATAATGAGTTATAGGCTTGCAAATTTTATTAATATCCAAAAAGTAGGATTACTTTATCACCTTCCCGTTAATCTTAATGTTTTTCCAGCCATCATCTAAACCTTGTCCCTTAATATATGTTACCTGATGTGTCTGACCTTTCATATTATCTTGGTGGATCATATCAAATGAAAAAGTCATTTTTTTATCCGTTTTTTCAATAACAGTTACTTTATAATCGTTGTTGCTTTGGTCATTAAGAGTAAAGAAACTATCTCTAACTTTGCTATTAAACTTTGCACGGGTATATTCCTTGCCGGTTGCTTCCGTCCAGGATTCCTTCAGCTGATTATTCTCATCGATTCTAAGATACGTTGTTGAAACAGCATCACCGCCAATCAAGGAGTAGAATTTATAATACAATTTACCATCTATTCTCATAGTGTCCTGTATCTCGGTATAATTTTGTGCATCCATCTTCCAATAGTTTCCGATCTGCATCGGTAAGAAAGATTCAGAAAAGTTATTTTCAGTATTTTTTGGATTTTGCATCTTACAAGCCACAAAAAGGAATGGCAGGATAAGCAATTGCAGAATGTTTTTTTTCATAAATTTTGATTGTAAATATTATATTCTATATTATGAGTTAGGCTTTGGAATATTTTGCCGATAACAGCTATACATTAAACCTACAATAATATTCCGTCTTCTTGCAAATTTAGAAAACGAAATCAACTAATAATTGGTTACTATTAACCATTTTAAAAAAGAATGTATCAATGTACATTTGATAATTCATATTCCATAAATTTCAGTTCCAAATACTAAAAAGATTATTTTGAACAAGGTATGATCGATCTATATATTTAGAAATTCAAATATCAACTTAAAAAAAAATGCAAAGACAAAAATTAATAAATTATTTAGGAATTTTATTTCTCTTTATTTCTTCAATTTTTTACGGTCAAAAAACTGAATTACAATTTAAAAAGATCTTAGATTCTACTTACTCTAAGAATCAAGATGCGATCGGAATAATGATCCACGTGGAAGCACCTGATAAAAATATCTCTTGGACTTATGCTGTAGGTTCTGCGGATAAATCAGGGAAGGTGGAAATTGACAAAAATCAGCCTGTTCTCATTGCAAGCAATACCAAAACCTATCTTTCTGCCACAATTCTGAAATTAGTAGAAAATAAAAAACTGCAATTAAATCAGTCAATTACTAATGTCATATCTGAAAAAACTAAAAAGTTATTGTTGAAAAGTGGTTACAATCTTGATAAAATGACAGTTAGAAATTTACTTTCTCATACCTCCGGCATAACGGATTACGTGACCGATTCTTATTTCAGTTTCGTTGGGAAAAATCCCGATCATCAATGGACGAGAGACGAACAGATCAGACTTGCGATGAAAACTGCAAAGCCATTGGAGCCTGGAAAAACTTTCGTTTATGGCGACATCAATTATCTTTTGTTATCCGAAATTATAGAAAAAAAGACTGGAAAATCATTCTATATTGCTATCCGAGATTTGTTAGATTTTAAAAAGCTTAATTTAAATGCAACCTGGTTTGTCGATTTAGAGAAAAAACCAGCAAACGCTTTAACATTAGCGCACCAGTATTCCAGCACTTACGATTGGGATTCTTTTGAACTTAATCATTCCTGGGATCTTTATGGAGGCGGTGGATTGGCTTCTACGACCAAAGATCTAGCACTTTTTTTTCAGTATCTGTTCGAAGGTAAAATAATAAAAGACAAAAAGATCTTATCTCAAATATACACCTACAGAAATCCTCGAGATGCGAATAATAATTACTGTTTGGGACTTTACAACTTTCCGTCATTTCATGGAAACAAAGGCTATTACCACGGTGGTTGGTGGGGAACAGACGTGATGTATCTGCCGGAATTAAATACCACGATTTCTGTCTTTACTTTATTGAAAGAAAAACGAGATCTAAATCCAGAAATTAGTCACCAGATAATAAACGCCTTAAAAGAAAAGTAGATAAACAATTCTAAATCTAAACAGCCGGCAAATATTTGTGAAAGACTTATCTTCAAAATTATAACCCCAAATTCGGTTTGAAATTTCTCTTCAACAGCGTCAGATGATTTTAAAATGTCATAGCCGCGTTAATATTTTAGCAATTGTATACCCCATTTTAAATATTGTTAGGGGAATTGATACATATTTGGTTACTATTAACCATTTTGTGATTGAATGTCATGATGTACATTTGATACTTACAAAACCCTATCAAACAATGGAGTTATATCTCTCTGAATCTCTAAAAATTGTGAAACGTAAATTTTTACCTTTAACACTTTTGCTTATTACATTTTTAAATCTGACAGCACAAAACAAGCAAAAAGACCTGGATCAATATTTTTCGGCTTTAGCCGAAAATAAACAATTTAATGGCAATGTTTTAATTGCAGAAAATGGAAAAGTCCTTTACCAAAAATCCTTTGGTTATGCTGATTTTGCAACAAAACGAAAAAACACATCTGAGTCTTCTTTTCCGATTGCCTCTATAACCAAGACCATTACTTCAACCTCCATTTTACAGCTGTTTGAAAAAGGGAAATTAAAGCTGGCCGATCCCGCTGCAAAGTATTTACCTGATTTTCCGTATAAACAAGTTACCATAAAACAATTATTGTCCCATACAGCAGGCTTGCCAATCTATGATTCTTTATTTTTCCCAATTATAGAGAAACATCCTGATGCCGTTTTTACCAATAAGGATCTTATTCCTACGATGATCTCACAGAAATCACCACTGATCTTTAAATCGGGAGACGATTTTTCCTACAATAATGTGAATTACAATATTCTAGCACTCATTATCGAGAAGATTTCAGGTTTATCATACGGTGCATACTTGGAGAAAAATATTTTCATTCCTGCAGGAATGAAAGATACGTCATTATCTAAATTCTTTAACCGTGTGGATAAAAATCTTTCTAAAAGATATGTTTTCAAATATCCATATTCAGACGAGATGCAACGGGCAGAGACCGTGGAAGAATTTAAAATGGCTGAGCATTTCGATTTTCAGGGGCATGGTGATCTGATCAGTACTTGTCAAGACTTATTGAAATATGATGCGGCTTTATACAATGGCAAACTGCTAAAAGAATCCACTCTAAAACAAGC
>Ga0157370_10004347_pt1 | contig 16272 bp, 14 predicted proteins | sample C35metaG_FD_113463 | JGI IMG/M metagenome (GOLD analysis project Ga0157370, IMG submission 113463) | Corn rhizosphere microbial communities from Kellogg Biological Station, Michigan, USA - C3-5 metaG | ecosystem: Host-associated > Plants > Roots > Rhizosphere > Soil | place: USA: Michigan...
AAAAAACATACCATTCCTTTACTGTTAAAAAAAAATTCTGAAAATCTTTTATAATTTAAAGCATTTATTCAATCCATTTTCCTTAACAAAATATTGCAAAGGAAAAACAATGGAATGACAAAAAGAATGCGTCAAATAATGACCTTCGGTTTTTTAGGTTGAAAGCTGAACGCTAAAGGCAGACAGGCAACCCTTAAAAAATATCAGAAAAATGGAAGAAAAAAACAACAGTAAATCTTCACACATTCTTACCACTTCGTCCAATTTGTTAGGCATTTGTTTTATCGTTCTCACTTCACTCAGGGTTTTGCATTTGGATGGCAAAACGTTTATTGATGAATTTACGGCTGTTGCGATTATTATGTTTATGATTAGCAGTGTACTTTCTTTTCTTTCAATGAGGAGTAAAAATGGGAAAAGCGAACGTTACGAAAAGATTGCAGATGTTATTTTTCTGCTGGGGCTATTTTCTTTATTTGTAATTACTATGCTTGTAACCTTCAATATTATGAAGTAAGATTTTTAGCTAAAGCGTGAAATAAGGATTTTAATACCTACAATTCCGATAGAAACGGCAAGCGCTTTAATAATGTATTTTCCATTCATTTTCCTGGATAAATAAGCGCCGAGTTGCGCGCCGGGAATTACGCCGATGACAATGCCAATAACCATTTTTACAACTAAAGGATCATTATAATTTCCCTGCAAATAATGCACAATAACGCTGACTGTACTCATGATTGCCAAAATAAAATGCGAAGTGGCTGTGGCAATATGCACGGGGAATAAAAGCCATTCCGACATTGCAGGTACATGAATAATACCGCCGCCAATGCCCAGCAATGGGGAAAAATATCCGACAAAAACACTGAGCAACATTCCCAGCCGCAGGTTATAAGCATAATTATAATGTTCGCCCCATTTATCTGTCAGATGCTGTTGTATCCAGCCTTTGTGAGCGGAAACCGGTTTATTAACTGATTCCTTTTCACCGCCATAAAAAAAAAGAAAACCTGCAAGTGCAAGCATGATGATACCGAAAATAATATCAAAAATGCCTCGCGGAATTACTTTGGTTGTAAGCACACCAAGTATAGATCCGGGAATTGTACAAATTGCAAAGATAATTCCGGCTTTATAATCAACTCTTTTTGAACGCATATAAGCAATGGAGCCAGAAATGGCGTTGCATGCAACTACCACCATCGAAATGGCAGTGATGGTTTCAGGAGTAAAATCGGGGCGCATAATAATGAGAATCGGAACCAGGATAAATCCGCCACCCGCGCCAATCAGCGTACCAAGTGTGCCAATAACAAAACCGATCACGATGAGTAAATAAATATTTTCCATGCTGCTGCTAAAAGCCCCAAAAGTAGGTATTGATTATTGAATGCTCGGTTACTGAATTATTACATTATTTAATTATTATTGAGCAGCCTTTTTCATTTAAAGAGGTTAAATGAAGAAATTATCGCATTATTACATTATTGAATTATTGTGCAGTCATTCTTCTTTTCATTTTCAAATTTTTCACATTACCTTATTCCATCAACTTCCCTACCCTTCCATTTCCTGCAAAATAAACCGCTTTTCCTTTTTTTGCTTTCCGGCAAACATTAAAACTTTCTTTACTAAAATTTTTCCACGCAGTGCCGTCATCCACTGAAATATCAACGCCATTTAATCCACAGGTGATCCATCTATTTTTATTCAAATATTCAACACAGCTTCTGTAACCTGACGGAGAAACATTTGGTTGAAACCATGTGACGCCACCATCTTTAGTAATCGCACAATTATTATCACTGTCATCTTTTTTCAAAAAATCACCACCGACAACGATCATGGTTTTAATGTTTTTTATAGCCAGGGAATTAGCGCCTGTAGATTCTTTCCCCTGGATAATGGGAAGCTTAATCCTTCTGTTACGGATAAAAAAATGCGAACTCAATCCACCGGAAACAAAGACCGCTTCCGATTTGTTCAGCTTCCTGATATTGGTGCCGCTGCTTGCAAAACAAGCTTCGCCTTTATCAGCAATGGGTTTATTGTTTTCCGGAATATCCCGCCAGGTTTTTCCTCCATCAAAGGTCCTTGTAATATAAAAACGGTTATCAACCGGATCGCCAATCACAATGCCGCTTTGGTCATTCCAAAATTCCATCGCATCTAAAAACATTCCTTTTGTTTTATTTTCAAAAACAATTTTCCAGGTTTCGCCACCGTCATCGGTTCTTAAAATGTAAGCCGGTTCTGCCACAGCCATAATAACCGCCGTTTTTTTATCAAACGCTTCTATATCTCTGAAATCGTTTTTTTCAAATCCTTTTACAATCATCCATTTCCAGGTTTTGCCCCCGTCCAGGCTCTTACCCACTGTGCCTTTGCTGCCGCTAACCCATACAATACTATTATCCACTATACTTAATCCGCGCATAGAAGAATGAATGCTGTCTGCAATAATTTCGATTCTTTGCGCAGTTGCTTTTTGAATAAAAATTAAAAAGAGAAAGAGGTAAAATGTTTTTTTCATGTTGGTTTAATGATAGAATGATTTAACACTTCAATAATGCAATAGTTTATTAATTAAATCCACTACCTTCTCTTCATCAGGCAGCATCGTTTTTTCTAAAATAATATTCATCGGAACTGCAGGAAGATTTAATGCGCCAAGAACCTGTACAGGTGCATCTAAAAACTGAAAACATTCCTTTGAAATCCGTCCGGCAAGCGCTTCTGCGAAAGAATTGTTTTGTTGTTCTTCAGTAAGTACCAGGCATTTTCCATGTTTTTTTACTGTTGAAAAAACCAGGTCTTCATCCAAAGGAAATAAAGTTCTGAGATCAATAATTTCTATTTTTCCGGGAAATTTTTTTGCTGCATTTTTTGCCCAATAAACGCCCATTCCATAAGTGATGATGCAGCAACTTTCACCATTTTGAATTTCACTTTCACCGGCTTTTAAAACCACTTTTCCTTTTCCTAAAGGCAAAATATAATCGCGGGAAGGCTCTGTCCTTTTTGCATCTTCGGTACCAGGAACTTTACTCCAGTAAAGGCCTTTGTGTTCCAGCATAATTACAGGATTTGGATCAAAAAAAGCGGCTTTCATTAATCCTTTCATATCCGCAGCATTTGATGGGTAAGCTATCTTTATTCCTTTAATAGAAAGCAATAAAGTCTCGATACTTCCGCTGTGATAAGGACCGCCGCCGCCATAAGCGCCGATTGGAACACGAATCACTGTTTGCACCGGAAATTTTCCATCACTCAGGTAACAACTTTTAGCAACTTCTGTGGCCAATTGATTGATACCAGGATAAATATAATCAGCAAACTGAACTTCTACAATTGGTTTTACGCCAGTGGCGCTCATTCCAACTGTTGAGCCAATTATATATGCTTCCTGAATCGCAGTGTTAAAAACCCGATGGTTTCCAAACTGATCACCTAATGTTGCGGTCTCTCTGAAAACACCGCCTAGCCTTGCTCCTACGTCCTGTCCGTAAACAACAGCCTCCGAAAAATCTTCCATTATTTCGCGAATGGCAAATAAAGCTGCATCTACCATTACCACTTTTTCTTTTCCGGCCGGAGTTCTTTCTCCTTTTTCGTATGTAATATTTGTTGGAGAAAAAATGTGTTCAGTAACTTTTGAAGGATCAGGTTCCGGCGCTGATTTGGCACTTTCAAATTGTTGTGCGACTGCCTCAGAAACAAGCTTTTCTATTTCATTTAAATCTTTTTCTTCAATCCCTGAATGAAGTAAACGGTTTTTTAATTTTGGAAAGGGGTCTTCTTTCGCATGCTTTTCCAAATCTTCTTCAGAACGATAAAATTCTTTTCTTACACCACTGGTATGATGCCCGAGTAGCGGCACTTTTGCATGGACTAAAAATGGCTTTGAATTTTCCCTTACTTCTTTTACCACTTTTTTCATCGCTTCATAACTTTCCGGAAAATCACTGCCATCCATACTGATGCGTTGTAAACCCTTGAAGCCTTTGGCAAATTTATAGGCATCCATCGTTCGCGCTTCTTCAGAGGTTACGCTGATGCCCCAATCATTATCCTGAACTAAATAAATGATGGGCAGTTTTTTTAAAACAGCAAATTGAAAAGCTTCACTCACTTCACCTTCTGTGAGGCTTGCATCGCCAAGTGAACAAATAACTATTGGTGATTCACCATTTTTCCCTTTTTTAAATAAAGGAGAATTTATTCTTTGCAAATATTGTAATCCCTGTGCAATTCCTGTAGCCGGAATCGCCTGCATTCCTGTCGCGCTGCTTTGATGAATGATGGTTGGTTTATCTTCTCCATGATAATTCGGATGCGAATAATATTCCTTTCCCCCGGTAAAAATATCATCGCCTTTTGCCAGCAATTGCAACATTAAAGTATGAGGTGTAAAACCTAATCCCAGTAGCAAACTTTCATCGCGATAATATGGACTTACATAATCGCAGGGCAACAATTGAAATGCCGTGGCAAGCTGAATCGCTTCGTGGCCGCGCGATGTAGAATGAACATATTTACAAACCTGCCGGTTGGCTTCATATGTTTTAGCCATTGCACCGGTGGTGCACATTAAGCGATAGGCATTGAGAAGAATTTCTTTGTCCATAAATTATTGGGTGGTTTTGCAAATTAGGGAAATAATTACTTTCGGTTTCAATAATCAATTTTTGATTGCTTTGCTGCTTTAGCTAATGTTTTTATGAACGGCATTTTTTTACCGATATAAGAGACAAACCAAGGCTATAAGAAAACAACAATTTTGAAGAGCCTGAGAAAAAGATAAAATCGTTTGAAAACTATAATAAACCAGAAAGATTTTTTTTAGGTTTAAATTTTAAATGAGGATTTCATGAACCATGCGTTTGTAAGTTACACTTTTCGTCTTCTGCTTGCGAGAGAGCCAATAAGAGAATAAACAGAGCCGATTATTAGCAGGTCGAAAGTGAAATTTATCAATGTCGCTCACAGAATGAGATCTGCTATCCTTATCTATAAAAACATAAACTGCATAAGCAAATCCTGCAATAAAATTACCCAGCCCAATAAAATTAGCAGGAAGAATTTTTCCTCCATCTTTATATGAGTCAATATTCCACTGCGAAATCGTTCATAATATTCTATGTTAGTTTTCTTGGATCCCCAAAGGCCTTGTCCAAAAAACGGTCAATGCGATGATGGTCCTGGGAAAAAAAATTATAAATGGGCTTGTTCATAAATGATAAAATGACTTTCTCATGGTACAAAAAATATACAAGCTGAGGTATTTTCCGAAAAAGATTATATTATTTTAAAGCCGAAAGGTTCGGGAAAAGCATTTTAATGATGTTTTGAAGGCGAAATTTTTGAAGAATTAAACAAATAAATCAGTATGACATCTTATTGTTAATCCTGATTCAAAGAAACATTTGTTTACTAAAAACAATTTCATCCATCAAACGAAGAAATAATAAAGATTCTACAACAGCAGTTTCTTTAATTAACTGTTGAATGCTTCTTCTACAAATCCGCCTTCTGCTGCTGTTGCTGCTTCTTTAAAAGATTCTCTTGGTTTTAATCCGAGCAATTCAAACATCATTTTATCCTGGTTAAAATCGGGATTTGGTGTGGTTAACAATTTCTCACCTGAGAAAATCGAATTGGCTCCAGCCATAAAACAAAGCGCCTGTTCAACAATCGTCATTTCGCTGCGGCCTGCGCTTAATCTAACCATTGCTTTAGGCATAATAATTCTTGCAGTCGCAATCATGCGCACCATATCCCAAATATCTACTTTTTGATTTCCTTCAAGCGGTGTTCCTTTCACTCTTACCAAAGCATTAATGGGCACACTTCCCGGATGTGTTGGCAACGTAGATAAAGTATGTAACATTCCTATCCGGTCTTCGTATGTTTCGCCCAGCCCTATAATACCGCCGCTGCAAACGCTGATACCGGCTTTGCGAACATTGCTCAGCGTTTCAAGCCTGTCGTCATAAGTCCTGGTTGTAATTATTTCAGTATAATATTCCCGAGAAGTATCTACATTATGATTATAAGCATACAGGCCTGCTTCACGCAATTTTTCTGCCTGGTTTTCTGTGATCATTCCTAAGGTACAGCAAACCTCCATGCCCATTCCGTTTACACCTTTCACCATTTCAAGCACACGATCAAAATCACGATTGTCCCTCACTTCGCGCCATGCTGCTCCCATACAAAATCGTGTAGATCCTGCATCTTTTGCTTTTTGCGCTGAAGCCAATACATCTTCCTTTTTCATGAGCGCCTCCACTTTAAGACCGGTATGGTTGCGCATGGATTGGGAACAATAAGAACAATCTTCTGTACAGGCACCGGTCTTTATAGAAAGCAAAGTACACACCTGCACTTCACCGGTTTCCTGGTATTCACGATGAACCATAGAAGCTTTATAAATAAGCTCTAATAAAGGCGTGTTGTATATTTCAGCGATTTCTTCTTTTGTCCAGTCGTTTCTTATTTTCATTTGGATCTTTTTATTTTTTTTCAAAAACTAAAGCCGAAAATCTATTTTTTGACTTATCTCTCCTTTGCTTCACCTCTTTTAAACCTGTAATCTTCAACTTTTGAATTAGCGGCTATAAAAGCCGGTTTGATTTTGCTTTATTTTATTGTGCAAAGAGCAAAGTCTTATTCTGAGGACAACAATTTCTCTTATTGATTCATAATCCATTCATTAATTATGAATTTTCTCCCAATTCGAGTAAATATATGTAATCGTGGCTTTTAAAAATAACTTAAATTCGTCTTGGGTGTCAATGCCACTACACTTTCATAAATAAGCTTAATCGTGTTTATCACATCATCTTTATGAAGCATTTCTACCGTTGTGTGCATATAACGCAATGGAATAGAGATTAATGCTGACGGGCATCCGTCGTTTGCATAAGCAAAAGAATCTGTGTCGGTGCCCGTGCTGCGGCTTACCGCCTGCAATTGCACCGGAATCTTATTTTTAGCAGCAACATCTTCAATAAAACCAAGTAATTTATTATGCACTGCCGGACCATAAGTTAATACCGGGCCTTTTCCACACGAACAATCACCCTGTATATTTTTGTTGATCATCGGCGTATTTGTATCATGCGTTACATCTGTAATGATAGCAACATTTGGTTTTATTCTTCGTGCAATCATTTCTGCACCACGCAATCCGATTTCTTCCTGCACCGCATTCACTACATACAACGAATAAGGGAGTGTTTTTTTATTTTCTTTTAATAATCTGGCTACTTCTGCAATCATAAAACCTCCGATGCGATTATCGAATGCACGGCCTATTAAATTGCCATGGGCAATCTCATCAAACCCTTCTGTATATGTAACCACAGCGCCAACGTGTATGCCCAAATCTTCCACTTCTTTTTTATTTCTGGCTCCGCAATCAAGAAAAAGATTTTCAACTTTTGCTTTCTGTTCTTTATCATCATTCCCAGAACGTGTGTGAATCGCCGGCCATCCAAAAACGGCTTTTACCGGTCCTTTTTTGCCATGAATAATTACGCGTTGTGAAGGCGCGATCTGTTGGTCCACGCCACCATTCCTTTTCAAATAAATAAATCCTTCGTTAGTAATATAATTCACAAACCAACTGATTTCATCAGCGTGCGCTTCGATTACTACCTTAAAAGGTTTATCAGGATTAATGACACCCACACCTGTGCCGTAAGGATCAGTGAAGGTCGTGTCCACATAGCTTTTGATGTAATTAAGCCACACTTTTTGTCCATGGGATTCTGCACCTACAGGCGATGCCGTATTCATGTAAGTTCTTAAAAAGCTCATTGATTTTTCAGAAATACCGGAAGTTGGATTTTTACTTTTTGCCATATCAAATAATTGAAAATTTTTATTAAGAAACGCAAATTTAAAGTATTAAACTGAATGAGTAAATGAGAATGGGTTGCAGGAGCATCATGCCATCAATTCCGGCGAGATATACATAATCTGAATTCAATTTTTTAGTTATCTCTATGGTTATTAATGTAGCCATTGAAGAGATTAACATCGGAACAAGGAACCGAATTTGAGGAAGGTAGATATATTGGGCAACAGACAATAACACAAACAACAGCAACATCAGATACGATAAAATATACGAGTTTTTACGACCTAACGTCACCGCAAGAGTTCTTATATTTTCTGAACGATCTACTTCTATATCACGCATATCAAACAGTAAACAAAGAATAAACATGAAAACCAATCTTTTCAGGAATATAAAAACAAAAAGGCCTGCGTCATATTCGCGGCCACTGACCGGAAACCAAACTGTTACCAGAGTCCATAAAAGTGAAAGCGTAATGATTTTCAGAAAACCGTAATCTTTGATCCGCTTTTTTTGAGCAAAAGGAATAAATGGAAATGAATATAAAAATGAAATGCAACCAAGAATAAAAAGAATAATAAAATGCTCCAGATGAAAACCAAACAAACTGTAGATAATTAATAAGCATCCTGCTATCAACAGCAAAAGATGGATGTTTTTATTTTGTTGTGACCATGCAAGCCGCGCAGAATCTTTAACCGCTACTTTTTTCACAATATAATGGAGATTGTATTGGACAATGGTAGCGCCAAAAACAAAAGCATAAAAACTGAAATTATTAAAAGGAACATTGAGCATGATGCTCGTTTCCAGGCAGAATGCTATTGCACAGCCGGCGACAAAAATGCTGGTAAATAAAAGAAAATCAACTGACTTTTTGATCCACCGGATCATTGAAAAATAATAATAATTGGCGGTGAAGATACTGTATCGCTGGTATGATTTTCTTTATTGCTTATGGCAAAACGAAAAACTGCAGTATCATTTTGCTGGCATTTTGGAGAAATATTTTCATAAGGATAACTAACAACCAAATCACCCTTTTGATTTTTGGAAGAAGGAAATTTCGGAATCGAATCCATTTCACTAAAACTGCTCGCCTGGCAGGTTGGCACATATTCTTCCACATACATAGAACTTGCCAGATTGCCGGTGCCATCTGTAAAAGATAAAGTAAATTCTAATTGCTGACCATTTGTAAGCACAGTCGTATTCACGGATTTGAATTTAAGGGTAGGCTTTGATCCGAATTTATCTTTGTTGCAACCGCTCAGTATTGCAAACAAGAATATTGAAAATAAGATTGTGTATCGCATCTTTGTTGTTTAATTTTTCAAATTTAATTATTAAAAACTGAATAATAAGTTACAAATACAGGAATGGGAAAATAAAATTTTCGACATCAGTTATTATAATTTTAATGAACTGGCTTTGGAAATATTTCTTTTTCAATACAACAATAATGAAGTGTATAAAAAATATGTTGATGCGCTTCACATTGTTCCTAAAAGCATTAATTCTATTGAAAAAATTCCTTATCTGCCCATTTCATTTTTTAAAACGCTTAAAGTAGTTACAACAATTTTTGAGCCTGAAACTATTTTTGAAAGCAGCGGCACTACAGGAGAAAATACCAGCAGGCATTATGTAAAAAGCATTGAACTTTATAAAAAAAGCTTTATAAAAGGATTCAATTTATTCTATGGAAATATTTCCAATTGGTGCATTCTTGGTTTATTGCCGGGCTACCTGGAAAGAGAGAATTCTTCATTGATTGTTATGGTAGATGCTCTCATCAAAAAAAGCAATAATCCAAACAGCGGATTTTATTTGCACGACCACGAAAAACTTTATCAAACGTTGGTACATAATGAGATTACCGGGCAATTAACTTTATTAATTGGGGTAACTTATGCGTTGCTTGATTTTGCAGAAAAATATTCGATGAAATTGCAAGACACCTTAATTATGGAAACGGGGGGAATGAAGGGAAAAAGAGATGAAATAACGCGAGAAGAAGTGCACGAAATTTTAAAAAATAAATTCGGATTAAGCACGATTCATTCTGAATATGGAATGACAGAATTGCTTTCGCAAGCCTATTCAAAAGGGGATGGTATATTTCAAACACCGCCATGGATGAAAGTTCTGACCCGTGAGTATAATGATCCATTTGCGATAAATACATTTTCAAAAAATATAAAATCTTCTAATGGTTTGATTAACATTATCGATTTAGCAAATCTTTATTCATGCAGTTTTATTGCGACTGATGATGTTGGCAAGGTTTATAAAAATAACAGTTTTGAGATTTTGGGAAGAAGAGATGTAAGTGATCTGAGGGGATGCAGTTTATTGACCCTTTAGAATGGCGTACAAACCAGGAAGGTTTTTGGCAGACTCTTTTCAAAGGAAGCGTCTGAAATAAATCTTCCTGGTTTATTTGCTGCCAATAATTCTATGGCTTCCTTGTGAAAAGATTCGACTGTTTATCCTTCCGTGAAATTTTTGAATTATTTCAATAATTGCTTTGAAAGAAAGTACACCTTCACAAAAAACAATTTCATGATGAGCCGGAAGTGTTACAGTATCAGTCATTTCATCTTTACAGGGTTCTATTCTGTAATATAAAATACCTCTCTTTCCTGAATCGTTCATTACTTTTTTTGCTTCTTCAAATTCGTGTTCATTTCCAATAATCAAAATAGAATAATTATCTCCCTTTTTTAAACTTTCTTTTTCGCCTTCCCATTTTGGTTTCATCAAACTGGAACCCACTGCCACTGCGGCTCTCATAAAGATTGCGATATGAATAATAAAACTGAACAAACCCGCTTGCCTGCTTCCATAATGTTTTTTTACAAAAACACTCATCGCCGTATAAAACATTTTTACATAATTGAGACTTCCTTTTTTGGTACTCTCACCTTTGAAATGAATGATACAGCTTTGAGCAAAGTAATAATTTTTAAATCCTGCTTTTTGAATGCGGTAGCTGAGATCAATATCTTCCCCATACATAAAAAAATCTTCATCGAAACCGTTGGTTTTATCAAGAATTTTTTTAGGGATCATCATAAAAGCTCCGGCAAGAACGTCCACTTCATGATTTTCATTTTCACTCAGATAACCAAGATGATATTTTGAAAAGATTCTTGAATGAGGAAAGATTTTTGATAACCCCGACAGTTTGTAAAACGAGGTGGCTGGTGCTGGGAGCCCTCTTTTACTTTCCTTTAAAAAATTACCTGAACCATCAATCATTCTTATCCCTAAAGCAATATTATTTTTTTTTGAATTGATAAATGAAATGCATTTTTCAAAACAATCTTCCGGAACAATGGTATCTGGATTTAGAAATAAAATATATTCACCTTTTGAAATTTTCAAAGCCTGGTTATTTGCTTTTGCAAAGCCGGAATTTGTTTTGTTCAAGATAAAATTTACCTGCGGAAATTTATTTTGAAAAAAATCACCACTGCCATCTGAGGAATTATTATCTACAACAATTATTTCTCCTTCTATATTTTTCATTGCTTTTACTACAGAAAAAAGGCATTGCTCTAAAAAATATTTTACATTATAATTTATTATGATTACGGAAAGTTGCAATGGCGGATTGGTGAATGGTAAATGAGAATTGCTTTATTTATTTTACTGAAAATCGTTAACTGCCTTCATTAGCTGATTGGCAAATTAGCACATTAGCAAAACATTCAACAAAATACTTAATCTTTGCAAAATGTATAAAGAAACATTAATTGAAGCCACAAATGCTGGCGCAAATGAATTGAAAAAATTTTTTAACGGTAAATTCTCCATCAGCCACAAAGAAGGAATTAATAACCTGGTGACGGAAGCAGATTTTGCTTCTGACAAAGCAATCCGGTCGGTGATTAGAACTACTTTTCCGGATCATGGAATTGTGAGTGAAGAAGCTGATGCAAAAATCTCTGAAAGTGACTATAGATGGATCATTGACCCGATTGACGGAACCGTAAATTTTGCAAATGGAATCCCGATTTGTTGCGTAAGCATTGGCTTGGAATATAACCATGAAATGCTTATGGCAGCGGTTTATAATCCAAACTTAAATGAATTTTTTTTCGCAGAAAAAGGCAAAGGAGCTTTTCTGAATGATGAAAAAATTTCTGTTGGAAATAAAACCGAAGTATCAAGAAGTTGCCTCGTTACCGGTTTTCCTTACAACTATTTGGACCAACCAAATGGCCCATTGGAAGTATTCGCTAAATTAATAAAAAGAGGAATTCCGGTGAGAAGACTGGGAAGCGCAGCGATTGATCTGTGTTGGGTAGCAGCAGGTCGTTTTGATGGTTTTTATGAACACGAATTACATGCCTGGGACAGCGCAGCCGGCTTTTTAATCGTAGAAGAAGCCGGCGGAAAAGTAACGAATTTAAAAGGAGAAAGATATAATCCTTTTGAACCCGGAATCATCGCTACCAATGGAAAAATTCATGATGAATTGCAGAAAATAATTGCCGGGGAAAAGTGGTGAATGATGAATCAGTGAATGATGAATGAGTTCTTAGCTTTTGTTCGTTAATTTATTCATTTCTGACCTGATAGCTCGTAACTGATACCTGATTTTTTCTTCTAAATTTGCACCACTTTTAAAAAATAATATGAAAAATACTCCTCTCACTCAAAAGCATATTGCACTGGGCGCAAGGATGGCTGAATTCGCGGGTTTTAATATGCCGATCAGCTATTCCGGCATCAATGATGAGCATGCAACTGTAAGAAAAAACGCCGGTGTTTTTGATGTAAGCCACATGGGCGAGTTTATTCTGAAAGGTGAAAAAGCGCTTGATTTGATTCAAAGCGTAACCACCAACGATGCTTCAAAGCTTATCACCGGAAAAGCGCAATATAGTTGCTTGCCAAATGAAGCAGGGGGAATTATTGACGACCTGATTGTGTATTGTATTGAAGATAAGAAAGTGTATATGCTGGTAGTAAATGCCTCCAATATTCAAAAAGACTGGGATTGGATTTCTCAACACAATACAGAAAATGTTGAAATGCACAACATTTCTGACAAAACCTGCTTGCTGGCAATACAAGGTCCAAATGCTACCAAAATTTTACAGCCATTGACCGATATTGACATTCTGAACATGAAATATTACACTTTTGTAAAAGGAAAATTTGCAGGAGTAGATAATGTATTGATCAGCGCTACAGGGTATACGGGTTCGGGCGGAATAGAAATTTATTTCGAGGATAAAGATGATAACGCGAATATTATCTGGGATAAAATTTTTCAAGAAGGAACACCAAAAGGTTTAAAGCCAATCGGCCTCGCAGCCCGCGATACTTTGCGACTGGAAATGGGTTATTGCCTTTATGGAAACGATATTGATGACACCACTTCCCCATTAGAAGCAGGCCTCGGCTGGATTACAAAATTTACGAAAGATTTTGTAGCAAAAGATATTCTTGCTAAAGAAAAGGCAGAAGGCATCAAACAAAAATTAATTGGCCTGGAAATGCTGGAAAAAGGAATTCCACGCCACGATTATGAAATTCAAAATGATGATGGAGAAACGATTGGACGGGTAACAAGCGGAACCCAATCTCCGTCACTTCAAAAAGCAATAGCCATAGGATATTTAAATGTCAAATACTCAAAAATTGACACCAAAGTTTTTATCAAAATAAGAGACAAACTAGTGCCTGCGAAAGTTGTAAAAATGCCTTTTGAATAAAGAAAAAGCAAGTAATTTTTTAATTAAATGACATCAAAAAAAAGTAAAGTTCCTTCTCTGAACACTGTTTTATCACCGTCACTTTTAAAACTCTATGACATCAGCAACAGTACGGTAGTGATCATTGATATTCTTCGCGCTACTTCTACAATTGCAGCGGCTTTATACAATGGAGCTAAATCAATAATTCCGGTAGATAGCGTAGCTGATTGCATCAAACTCGGTAAACAAATGGAAGTGATTACAGCAGGCGAAAGAGATGGAAAAATTGCTGAAGGACTTCAATATGGAAATACGCCTTTGCAATACACTTCAGATTTTATAAAGGGAAAAACATTGGTACTGACCACTACAAACGGAACTAAACTTTTGCATGTGGCGCTGGCAGCTAATGCTAAAGGAATTATTACCGGTTCCTTTTGTAATATTTCTTCTGTCTGCGATTATCTCATCAATCAAAAAACCAATGTAATACTTGCCTGTGCAGCCTGGAAAAATAGGATAAATATTGAAGACCCACTTTTTGCAGGTGCAGTAATCAACAGAATAAAAGAAAATTTTGACATCAATTGTGATGCTTCACAAATCGCTGAAACGATGTACCTGCAGGCTGAAGGGAATTTATTAGGTTTTATGAAAGAAAAAAATGCTTCTCATTATCATCGCCTGATGAATTTTGGTTTGGAAAAAGATATCGAATTTTGTTTAACGGAAGATAATGCCAATATTCTCACTTTATATTCAGGCGGTAGGTTAATTGCAGGGTAAGATTTCAATTGCTAAGAATAATAATTGCCGTTAAAACTGGTAGCCAATTATCCGCGGTTAAATCAAGAGCATTTAAAAGCGATTGTTTCATATCCATATGAATGAATGCAAGATGGAAAATTTATTGGTTCATTCATAAAACCAGCTTAATAGAGTTGCTTTCAAATGAAAACTTTCTAAAAACAAGTGTTTTATTATTACGAAAATTGAATTATTATGTTTTTGCCAATCGGAGAAGACAATCCAAGTATTAGCGATAGATCAGTAAATGGAAATTGCAGAAAATGAACAAAAGATTATTACTCAAAGTGATTAAAATAACAACTGACAGAACACTTACTGTTTTTAACGGAACTTAGGTGAGACAGAGAAAATATTAAACACGATTCATTTTTGAATCTAGATAACCGGCTCGCAAATTTTTCTTACTAACTTCAATGCAAAATCCAACTGTTGTTTTTCGGTAAGATTTGTATTATCAAGTTCTGTAGCATCATCTGCTTTGCGCAATGGGCTTACTTTTCGGTTGGAATCAATGTAATCGCGCATCGCAATGTTTGTTTTTATTTCGTCTAAAGAAATGTTCGGATTCTTGTCAAAAATTTCGGTGAATCTTCTTTCCACTCTTACTGCTTCATCAGCAACCATAAAAATTTTTAATTCCGCATTGGGGAAAACAACCGTTCCAATATCACGGCCATCCATTACGATGCCTTTATTAATACCCATTTTTTGTTGCGCTGCTACAGCAAATATTCGTACGTCTTTTAATGCAGCCACTTCACTCACTTTTTCTGCCACAACCAAGTCACGGATAATGTATTCCACATTTTCTCCATTCAGATATATTTCAGAATTTCCAGAGTGTTTATTGAGGATAAATTCAAGTGAAATATTTTGCAGGGCGCGGCGGATTTCTTTTTCGTCAGAACAATCCACATTATTTCTCAAAAAATATAAAGTAATTGCCCGGTACATCGCGCCGCTGTCAATATAAGTATAGTTTAGTTTCTGTGCCAATTGCCTTGCCAGTGTACTTTTACCGCAGGAAGAAAAGCCATCAATTGTTATAATAATTTTTGGAAACATGAATACAAAAATATTTGAAATAAAATAAAAATCACGAAAAAAAGTTAGTTTACTGCTGCCTGAAAACCAAAAATAATCATAAACCTGCTTACATTAAGAACTTGGAATTGTATAATCGTTTTATACTTTAAATCAAAAAAAAGGCTGTCTCAAAAGTAGGCAGCCTCTTTTTTATTTTCAGAAAAATAGCCCACTTTATCCACAATTTTACTGTATAAATTAAGTAGAAAATAAAGCAACAAAAACAGCAAAGATTTTGTCTTATTGGTATGGCAAATAAATCAACAGTAGTGTTTAAAAGCTACACTCCAAATCAGGCAATGCTGCTGCCACCATCGCTTGATGAACTGATTGCAAAAGATCATCCGGTGCGCATTGTAAATGATGTCATTGATAAAATAAACCTGACCCCTTTACTTCAAAAATATGAAGGAGGCGGCACATCAAGCTATCACCCCAAGATGTTATTGAAGGTGTTGGTCTATGCTTATGTAACCAATATTTACAGCAGCCGTAAAATAGAAGCCGCCATAAAAGAGAATATCAACTTTATGTGGCTGGCAGCCATGAGTAAGCCTGACCATAATACGATCAATCGTTTCAGAGGAAAACGCCTCAAAGATGTATTGCGCAAGATATTTGTTCAGGTAGTAGAACTGCTGGCAGCAGAAGGGCTGTTAAGTTTAAAGGAGCTTTATGTAGACGGAACCAAACTTGAAGCCAACACTAATAAATATACTTTCGTCTGGGGCAACAGCATCAAGACCAATAAAGAGAAAATGAAAAAGCAATTGGATGAGCTTTGGCAATATG
>Ga0157370_10004348_pt1 | contig 16269 bp, 10 predicted proteins | sample C35metaG_FD_113463 | JGI IMG/M metagenome (GOLD analysis project Ga0157370, IMG submission 113463) | Corn rhizosphere microbial communities from Kellogg Biological Station, Michigan, USA - C3-5 metaG | ecosystem: Host-associated > Plants > Roots > Rhizosphere > Soil | place: USA: Michigan...
GCTGCTTGCACCAAAAGTGAGCGTGTGTTTATTGTTCAGAAAATAACTGAAATCGAGATTGGCCTTGTACTGATGACGGAGAATTTGAGTTGGTAAGCATTAACTGAATCGGCATTGAAAGCTACCTGGTAATCATAATGATCAATACCGGCGCTTAATACTCCATAAAAACGATTGTTGAAATTATGTTTCCAGTTAATGTTCGCGTTTTTATTGTGATACTGATAAGTAGTGTCACTGTTCAGATTAAATTTATCACCACTGAAATAACCATTCACATACACATTGTTTTTGTTGTTTATTTTCCGGTTAATGTGGATCGTTCCGTCCTGGAAAGAAGCGCGGCTTTTTTTATAATCATCAGGCAGTACTTTTAGTAACCAATTAGAATAAGTAGTTCTGACGCCTGCAACAAATGTTGTTTTGCTGTTCACAATTGGCCCTTCCAGCGTGAGTTTACTGGTAAGAGGGCCAAGGCCTGCAGAACCGGAAAGTTTTTTGTCATTTCCATCCAAAGAAGTAATATCCAAAACAGAAGAAATCCTGCCGCCATATTTTGCAGGGACACTGCTTTTGTATAAGGTTACATCTTTGATCACATCCGGATCAAAGGCTGAAAAGAAACCAAAAAGATGGGATGGATTATAGATATTGAGCCCGTTAAATAATATAAGATTCTGATCGGTAGCGCCTCCCCTTACATTCAAACCTGTACTAGCTTCACCTACAGATTTCACACCCGGCAAAGTCAGGATAGCCCGCAACACATCAACCTCTCCCATTACCGCAGGAATTTGTTTGATAGCAGCCATATTCAGTTTATCCATTCCCATTGTAGTACTGCGCACATTTTTTTCTTTCCCGGCTTCTACCAAAACTTCTTTCAGCTTCACCACTTTTTCATTCATGTCAATATTAAACTTCCCATCAGAATAAAGCATTAACTGGCGCATGGCATCAAACATTCCCGGGGCAATAATATTGATCGTATTGCGGCCAGCCGGAAGAATAATGGAATAATATCCAAACTGATCACTGTTAACCTGCGCACGGGGATGATCTGTATAAATTAAAGCGCCTGAAATTGATTCGCCGGTTTGTGCATCACGGATATACCCGGCCATATTTACTTTTCCTTTTGGAACATCATTTCTTTTTATGCCGATTGTGAATAATTTATTTTCAATAGAAATATCCTGGACAGCTTTTTTCGGCTGATTCAAATAATCAGAAATTCCGGTTTCATTATTGGCTACAGCTGAGGTGGTATCCTTTTCCCCATTAAAAAAACCATAAGGAAGATTTGCTACAAGAGAAAATCCCTGGGTAATAAAGACATGATTGTCTTTATCTATCAGGTAACGCCATTTGGTATTGTTGAAAATCCTGTCTAAAACCGATTGCAAATGTGCCTTGGAAACAGAAATCGTAATGGTGGTGCTGTCAAACTGGGAAGCATCATAATAAAAATGAAAGCCGGTTTGTGATTCTACTTTTTCTACAAATTCCTGAAAGGTCACTCCATGAAAATTGCCCGAAATTAAATTATCCTTTTCCTGGGCCAAACCGGTAAGGGAGGAAAGTAGTAACAGCAGTGAAAAAAATAAGCAGGCACCCCGTTTTATGCACATATTTTTAATACTTTAATTATTTGGAATATGAGAATTGGTAAACAAATTTTCGATACAGGATTATTTAGTTAGCTGGTCATAATAAGCCACTGCCTTGGTCAATGATTGTTCAAAATTTTTATGCCTGAATTTCAAATGTTGTTTGCGCAGTTGCTTTTTTATGTCGTGTTGCCTTTCTTTAAATAACCGGTAAACATCTTTTTTTGTATTTACCAAATAATACAATCCATTTTTATGAATGTAAAAGCGGTCTTTGGTATAAAAAATCCTAACGACCATATCACCTTTGATTGGCGAATCCATAGTTTTTATTCTTCTAGCCAACAATTGTGTTTTGCCATTATAAAGCATATCATAATAACCAGTGTTGTAGAGGTTTTCTTTATGATCTTCTATAAGTTTGATGAAAGTATGGCCGCGTAGATTAAAGCTATCAACAAATTCTTCTCCTAAAACGATCCTTGAAAATCGTTGGGGACTGGCAACAACCAGTTGATTTCGGGCAACATCATACATCAGTGAAAGTGAATCATACTTCCTTCCCGAATAACTTACCCAACCTTTGGAAAGATCCCCGGTGATAAAATACGGATCCCCTTCCATTTTAAAAGTGTAATAAATGTATTCTGAACCATTATAAACAGGGGCATTGCCAGCACTGAAATGATTGTACAAATTAATTGCATTTTTAAGTTGAACCTCAGAAAGTGAATCATGTTTTACACCTTGGGAAAAGGAAAAAGTAAGACAAAATAATGCTGGTAAAAAAAAAACTGAAATCTTCATCTATATTACTTATTTAAGCCGACCTTATTTTGAAAAACTGAAAATTATAAAACACAGGAAGGTTCGCAGTTAGGACAATTCAAAGATAATTTTTGTTGCATGAAACACAATTTTTTTTTATGAACGGTAATTCTATGCCTGAAACTATTTTTTTTGAAGTGCCTTTACAATTGACTTTTCAACAATTGGTTCCATTATATGATAACCATCTGCATTAGGATGCACTCCGTCTTTGGAATATTTTTCAGGAAGGCCTTTTCTGTCGTCCACCATAGCGGAATAATAATCACAATAAACGAAATTATTTTTCTCTGCAAAATTTTTGATCCATTTGTTGAGGTCAATAATTTTTTGAACAGGATCAATTCCCGGCCGCCATGGAAAAGAAAAAGCCGGAAGCACAGAACACATAATGACTTTAATACCATTAGCTTTTGCTAATTGTGCCATAGAAGCGAGGTTATCTTCAATCATTTTTAAACTGGAAGGACCGGTGTTTCCCGCAATATCATTGATGCCTGCAAGGATCACCACTACTTTTGGATTCAGATCAATGACATCCTGCCTGAACCGCACCAGCATTTGCGGCGTTGTTTGTCCACTTATGCCACGATCAAGATAAGGTTTGTCTTTGAAAAAATCCGGACTTACATTAATCCATCCATCAGTGATTGAATTTCCCATAAACACAACCCTGTTTTCATTTGCAGAAGGTGCAGTCTGTTTTGCATTGTCACTTCTGTAACGCCTTAGATTAGGCCAGTCATTGGTTTGATTCAATTGTTCTTTCACAGAATCCTTTTGAGCTTTAACAGAAGGCACTAAAAGTAAAAGAAATGCGGTAATTGCAATCATTTGAAAGTATTTCATCTTCAGTTATTTTTTGTTGTTTGTAATCAGATAACAGTTCCAATATTTTAAGAAAGAATGAAAGTAAGGATAAAGATTAAAAAACTCTTTTTTGCCGATTAAAAAAATAAAGTAAAATTTTTAATAATTGATCATTAAATAAACTGAAAATAATTTTGGAATTTCTACAAGAATACATTTATCTTTATTATGCAAAATATTAAAGTTGCTTTTATTTATTGCAGGAGTAATAATTCAGCCGGCAATTTATAATAGCAACTACTGTCCCCCTGATTTTAATGTTACTGTTTCACTCTCTTTCCTATCCTTCATGAAAACCAAACCTTACGTGAAGCAGCACCCGCTTTTCTTGTTAGAATTAAATTTAGTTTCTTGAGAGCATTTATCTGTTTTTCATTTTGGATTTAAAAAATGCCGTCAACAATGGTAATTGGATTTCCATAAAAAATCAGATAAAATATGCAGTAAAAAAACAAAGTGTTTAGTAAACATTCAACCCATCAATCATGTCCAGTTCTACAACAAATGAAGGATTAAAAAGGGTAGTTGGTATTTGCGGGCTTTCACTTTCTATTGTAAACTTCACCATTGGCGCAGGCATTTTTGTATTGCCTGCGATCGTTAGTCTGAACATGGGTGCAGTTGGAATCATTGCTTATTTCTTTTGTGGAATATTAATGGCCTGCGTCATGCTTGGATTTAATCAACTGGCCGTTCTCTCCAGCGCCTCAGTGTTACTGATTTATCTCGCTGTGATTTTATCAACCATCAAACTGAGAAGGAAAAAACAGGATGTAACTGAAAAAAGTTTCAGAGTGCCAGGAGGCTTAATCATTCCTTTTATTGGAATTGCAGGCATCGGTGGGCTGCTGATGAGTTTGGGCAAAATCGAAATTTTCTCAGCGGCTGTTTTTATATCCGTGATATTGGTTTTTCATTTAATGACGAAGGGTTTAGAAAAGAAAAATTCTTCCGGTTTAGTCTCAAATAATGGTTGATCCTTAAAATAAAAAGTGAAGTCCGAAAATCACTTTAAAAAACAGGCCTTTCCCATGAAGGCAATTTTTGTGGGGGCGATTCCGAAAAGCCAAATGAGTAGGAAAAAATTAAAAATTTAGAAATGAAAAAAATTTTATTACTGGCATCATTATTCATGCCAATGCTGCTGAACGCACAAACCATGCCCGGCAAAAAAGACAAGAGCATCCTCATTTTTTTGCACCCTTTGCAAGGACAAAGTGACAATCTTGAAAAGGGATTAGCTCACCACAACCAAACGTTTCACAACGGAAAGGATCCGATAGATATTTATGAAGGATTAACCGGCGAAGAAACAGGCACATATGCTTTTGTCTATCGCAATATGTATACATGGAAGGAAATAGATACTACCTCCAAAGCGGCTAATGAAAAGGACCATTCAGCAGATTGGAGTGAAAATGTAGCAAAGTATGCTGCTTCCGATACCCGTGATTTTTATGCAACAAGCGATGATAGTTACCTCCCAACTGATCCCTCTCAATTAAATACAGATTTGTCTGTTGTTTATTCGATGGAAATAGTTCCCGGTAAAGAAAATGATTTTTATGCCGCGATAAAAAAGATCAAAGAAATGTATAAGAAAAATAATTCTAAAGATTATTTCCTCGTGCAAACAAGATTATTTGGAAAAGGCAGCCAGGCTATGGTAGTAGCTCCTTTGTCCAATGGATGGGCGTCTCTTGAACCTAACCCAGATATGCAGTGGGAGAAAATGTTTAAAAAAGCTTTCCCCAATGAAGACTTTCAGGCATGGTCAAAAAAATTTGATGCCACACAAAAATCTTTTGAGTCTTTTATAGTGAAGTTACGGAAAGATTTAAGCTCTCCAATGTAGTATGGCTGATCAATAAAATAGTAATAAAAAAGTCGTCGTTTTAAAAATACCCATTCTGAAATCCTTTTAAAGAAAATACAATTGATTCCAACCAAATTCATAATAACAATTAAAAACAAAAAGAAATGAAAAAGATTCTAATTACAGCGGTCTTGTTTCTATCAGGAATAACCGCATTTTGCCAGGAGGAAGAAAATGGCACCATTTACATTAAGCACCCTTACATTGAAGTGGTGAATAATGCAAACAAAGATTATGTCGCCAACAATTTTTCAACAACCCAGAATTATTATTCTGATACTGCCAAATGGTGGGCATCCGGAATGCAGGATTTTGTTCCAATTGCTGATGCTGTAAAAATGTGGAAGAGCGATTTTGACAAATTTGACAGCATCAACGAGGTTCAATTTGGTTATCCTGATTTTCTGCACTACAAAAAAGATAATACTATGATTGTTCAATCATGGTGGACGTGGTCAGGGAAATCGAAGAAAACAGGAGAATTGGTTAAAGTGCCAATGGTAATGTTTGATGAGTTTAATGCGGATGGGAAAATCTCGAGAGAATACATTTTCGGAGATTTTTCAAAACTCCAGTAAGATATGAAAAGGGATTAGATCGGGTTGCCGCTATTTCAAATGGGGCAGCCCTTTATTTTAAAATACCAAACTACTGAACGAAGTGTCTTAAAAATGTAAGTTTTTTAAGAAGAACAAATTTTAAACGAACTTCTGAAAAGTTATTACATCTTTGTACTAAGCTTTTCAAAATTGGTGCTTTTCTATTGCCTTAATATTCAACTGAATTTTTGAAAAGTCATCACTCTTATTCGTTTTCATCCATATCCTGCAAGGAAGACTGCACGACCCTCATAGATTTTATATTGCCCTTTCATTTTAATATATGCATAAAGAAGAACTACTGCTTTTAAAAAAAAATTCCTTTTTGGAAAAGGAACTGGCTCTGAAAACCCGCGAACTGGAAATCGAGGCATCACTGGAACGGGTGCGGGCAAAAACAATGAGTATGCGAAAGCCCTCCGAATTTGTTGATGTTATTGACATAATGGGCGAGCAATTCATACATCTTGGTTTCGATTTTGACTGGGTGAATTTTAGTGCCAACGGACATGATGTTTCTAAAGCTATTGACATCTGGAATTTTGTTGTCGTACCGGGTTTGTATCAGGGAGCAACAAGATTAGTAATTCCTTTTTTTGAACACCCTGTTTTTATAAAGGCCGGAGAAAGCATTAAGGAATACAACGCATCAGGTAACAACTTCACTGTGGTGTTGTTGGACAAGAAAGACAAAGACACTTTCCTCGATCATCTTTTTACAAATACCATTTTCAAAGATCTTCCTGATGAAGCAAAAACAAGTCAATACAACCGGGAAGTATATCAAACTTCTAATGTCGTATTAAAAGACACCTGGCTTTCGCTTGGCAAATATGATGCGACGCCATTGACCGATGAACAAATTACCATTTTAAAAAGACTAGCAAATGCGTTTGGTCAGGCATACACTCGTTTCCTTGATCTTCAAAAAGCCGAAGCGCAGGCAAGAGAAGCGCATATAGAAGCGGCATTGGAAAGAGTAAGAAGCAGAACAATGGCAATGCACAAAAGTTCTGAACTGCTTGATGTGATCAAAACATTGGGCGATCAGTTTCAATTGCTTGGATTCAAAATTCATTCTGCCAATTTCAATACGAGCTATCGTCAAAAGGATTGGAATCTTTGGTTGTATAATCCGGGCAACCCTGTTTATCCCGAACAAGTGCATATTCCTTATCTGGATAATCCTTTTTTCAATCGCACATTAGAAAGTATTGCAAGCGGATCGGACTTTAATGCATTTGTTTTTACGAAAGAAGAAAAAGATGATTTTCTTGATCATTTATATGCCCATACAATTGCAAGAAATTCTTCTGAGGAAAGAAAAAAATTTACGTATGATGCACCTGGCTTTGCCTGGTCGACTGTGTATTTAAAAAACACCGCACTTACCATTGCTAATTATGATGCAGAGCCATTTACTGAAGAACAGAACGCAATCATTCGCAGGTTTGGTAATGCTTTTGAACAAACTTATACCCGTTTTCTCGATCTTCAAAAAGCTGAAGCGCAGGCACGAGAGGCACAGATTGAACTGGGGTTGGAAAGAGTAAGGGCAAGAGCTATGGCTATGCTCAGTTCATTAGAGTTGAAGGAGGTGGTAAAGACGTTATTTGAAGAGCTCAGGCATCTTGATGTAAATGTTCAGGCTTGCCTGATCGCCACTTTCGATGCGGCCACTTTCGATCAAAGAAGCTGGATGATTCATCTCAAAACAAATGAACCATACGCTTTTCTGATACCACATAGCGAACAGCCCTTCTATCAGGAGATGCTTAAAGCATGGAAGGAAAGAAACGCCAACTGGGCGTATGTGCTGGAAGGTGAAACAAAAATTAAGTGGGAAGATTTTCTCTTTGCTGATACAGATTTCCGCCTTCTTCCGAAGTCGGTTAAAGAGGAAATGCAGAAGCCCGAAAAGGTATTTTTTGCTGCCTCCTACTATACTTACGGAGCCATACAGTCATCAAGTCCTGCACCATTTTCGAAGCAAAGTATTGATATCTTACAACGCTTCAGTAAGGTGTTTGATTCATGTTATACGCGTTTTCTTGATCTTCAAAAAGCCGAAGCGCAGGCAAGGGAAGCGCAGATAGAATTAGGGTTAGAAAGAGTTCGTGCAAGAGCAATGGCGATGCAAAATTCGGATGAGTTAAAAGAATTGATTGGTACTGTTTTTACCGAATTAACTAAACTCGATTTAGTGCTCACCCGTTGCGTTATCATGATATATGATATTAAAACATTGGGAATAACCTGGTGGATGGCCAATTCTGAAGATCCATCAAACCCGGCTGGCTTATTTGTAAAATATCATAAGCTTCCTCCCAACCTGTCTTATATCAAGGCATGGAAGGAAAGAGATTTGAAATGGCAATATATCCTGGAAGGGAAAATAAAAAAAGACTGGGATAATTTTTTATTTGTGGAAACAGAACTTTCGCACCTGCCTGATTTTGTAATTGCAGGCATGAAAGCACCTGACAGGGTTTATTTGAATGCCTCATTTAATAGTTTCGGCAACCTTACATTAGCTACTCTTGAACCCCTATCAAATGAACATGCTGATATACTGCTTCGCTTTGCAAAAGTTTTTGATCTTACATATACTCGTTTCAATGATCTGCAAAAAGCCGAAGCACAGGCAAGAGAATCACAAATTCAATTAGCCTTAGAAAGAGTTCGCGCACGAACAATGGCTATGCAGCATAGCAATGAGCTTTCAGAAACTACTGCCATTCTCTTTCGACAAATGAATGAATTAGGAAATACTCCTGAGCGTCTAAACATTGGCATTATTAACGAGGATAAGGGATTGGTAGAAACATGGGCAACAGAACAGGGCGGCCATCAAATCAATCACAGTTTTAATGCAAGGCTGGACGAACCTACTACTATTGCAAAATTGTATGAAGGATGGAAAGCGAAAAGAACTTCGATGATTGTTGACATTTCAGGTGATGAACTAAAACAATGGATTCGTTTTTTGCAGGATGAATTGCAAATGCCCGTAAAAGAAGAATTGTTGCAGAATCGGAGGGTACAAAGCGTAGCTTATTTCAAAGAAGGGTTTATTTTAATAACCACTCCTGAACCGTTGCCTGCAGAAAACATCTCTCTTCTTGAGCGGTTTGCAGAAGTATTCAATCTTACCTATACTCGTTTTCTCGATCTGCAAAAAGCTGAAGCACAAGCAAGAGAAGCAACTATAGAAGCATCATTGGAAAGAGTGCGCGGAAAAGCAATGTCAATGCATAGTTCACGGGACCTGGCAGATACGATTGACGTATTTTATCATGAAATGGAATTACTGAGTGTCACTCCGCGGCGATGTGGTGTAGGTTTGATGAATAAAGAAACACATGATGTTGAGCTTTCTACCATGAACACAACCGAACAGGGAGAGTCCATTGAAGTTATCGGGAAACTAAAATTGACTGGCCATCTTGTACTTGAAGGCATCTATGACAACTGGATTTTGCAAAAAGAATATCATCCTGTTTTACGTGGCAATGAAATAAAAAAATATTATCAATTAATCAGGCCACAAATATCCTATCCGGATTATCCGACAGATACGGCTCAATACGGTTATTTCTTCTTCTTCAATGAAGGCGGTGTATATGCATGGACTGAGAAAGAATTATCTGAAGATGAATTGCAGATTTATCGTCGCTTTACATCGGTATTAAGCCTTACTTACAAAAGATACAAGGACCTTGAAAGGGCCGAGGCCAGTACAAAAGAAGCGCTGAAGCAATCGGCTCTTGACCGCATCCGTGCCGATATTGCCTCTATGCGCACCGTAAGTGATCTGGATAGAATTACTCCTTTGATCTGGAATGAACTTACTATTCTTGGCGTTCCGTTTATTCGTTGCGGCGTATTTATTATGGATGATGAGGAACAGCAAATTCATACTTTTCTTTCCACACCGGAAGGAAAAGGCATTGCTGCTTTTCATTTGCCATACAATACACCAGGAAATATTGCGCATGTCATTAGCCATTGGTACAAAAAGGAAATTTATACCGATCATTGGGATGAAGAAGCGTTTAAAGATTTCGCCGAAATTCTGGTTCATCAAGGATCAATGGAATCTTCAAAGCAATATTTACAAACGATGCCAGCCGGTGGTTTTAATTTGCATTTTGTTCCTTTTCAACAGGGCATGTTGTATGTCGGAAATACCGCTCCTTTAGCTGAAGAAGAAATGATTTTATTGCAATCAATTGCCGATGCATTTTCCACTGCTTATGCACGTTATGAGGACTTCAATAAATTAGAAGCCGCTAAAAAGCAGGTTGATAACGCGTTGACAGAATTAAAACAGGCGCAACAACAATTGGTGCAGTCTGAGAAAATGGCTTCGCTTGGAGAACTCACAGCGGGCATTGCACACGAGATTCAAAACCCATTAAATTTTGTAAATAATTTTTCTGAAGTAAATACAGAAATGCTGGAAGAGCTGAAGGCAGAACGTTTAAAGCCGAATGAAGAAAGAGATGAAAGTTTGCAGGACGATTTGATAAATGATGTAATAGAAAACTCAGAAAAAATTCTTCATCATGGCAAGCGCGCTGATGCTATAGTAAAAGGAATGCTACAACATTCCAGAAAAAGTTCCGGACAAAAAGAACCAACAGACATTAATGCTTTGGCCGATGAATATTTGCGGTTGAGCTATCATGGCTTAAGGGCAAAAGACAAAAATTTTAATGCCACAATCGAAACTGATTTTGATAAATCGATTGGAAAAATAAATGTCATTCCACAGGATATCGGAAGGGTTTTATTGAATCTTTTCAACAATGCTTTTTATGCTGTGAACGAACAAAAAAACAAGAATTTTATTTTGTATGAACCAACTGTTTTTGTTCATACACAAAAGTGTGATAATAAAATTCAGATCACAGTTAGAGACAACGGAAATGGAATTCCTCAAAAAATTATTGATAAGATCTTTCAGCCATTTTTTACTACAAAGCCTACAGGAGAAGGAACAGGACTGGGTTTGAGCTTAAGCTATGATATTATCAAAGCGCATGGCGGGGAAATAAAAGTGGAGAGCAAGGAAAGTGAAGGAACGGAGTTTATTATTCAATTACCAATGATTTAAAAAAAGTTTAAAAAAAATGGGATCAGGCTTAAATAAATTAAGCAGAAGTGGTTCTACTACAAATCAAAAACAATGACAAAGAAATTTCTCCTAATATTTCTTCTTATAAGTTGTTGCCAAATAAGCATTGCACAAAGTAAATATAATGATAGCCTGAAAAGGATTTTATCTTTTGCAACAAAACCAATTGAACGTTTTGACATTATCAATAAAATTCTACAGGCCCAGGTTGGTAATGTTGACTCTGCTTCAGCAATTGAATTACTTCAGATTGCGCAGGAACAAAAAAATGATTCGCTTCTTGCAATCAGCTATAATTGGATAGGATCCTATTTCGCTTTTAATAAAGGCGATAATACTTCTGCTCTGGAATATTATTTTAAAGCCCTTCCGTTAGCAGAAAAGGTAAAAGACAAGAGAAGGATTAGTTCTTTGTATTTTGATATTTCATTGGTTTATCTTATTCTTCAAAACTTTGATTATGCTGTAAAAAATATCCGAAAAGGTGGGGAAAATTTACCATCTGCTTCGTCTCCGATGTATCTGTTTATGCTCATGCAGTATCAAAGGAATATGAGTAATTATTTTTTATTGACTCATCAATCTGATTCGGCGCTTGATTATGCACAAACTGCTTTGGAGACATGCAAAAAATTGCAAAATGTTCCTTTCGAACGCTCTGCATTATCTTTAATTGCTGCCACTTATGCTCAAATGGGTAATGAAAAGATGGCGCAACTTTATTTTAATAAGTCATTAGCGATTATAGCTTATGATCCGGTCGTTGCGAAACAAAGCTTCAACAAAAACTATATTCCTTTTCTGCTACAAAACAAATTGTTTGCAAAAGCGCTTGTCCAATCAAAAGCAGATTTTCAACTTGGAGAAGAATACGACAACAACAATATAAAATTGATGGCTGTTGGCTTTCTCCGGCAGGTATATGATTCCCTGCAGGAAACAGACAGCGCTTATTTTTATTCGCGCCTGGAATTGTCATTGAGAGATAGTGTTTTCAATCAAAATAATATCAACAGAATTCAATCCCTGGCTTTTAACCAGCAACTATCCAAAATAGAAGATGCAGGTAAAAAAGCAGCGTATGAAAGCCAGTTAAAACAATATGCTTTATTAGCCGGCCTGGCGATTATCTTAATAATTGCTTTACTGCTTGGAGTAAATAATTTTAACCGGAAGAAGGCAAATAAATTATTGCAAAAGCAGAAAGAAGAAATAGAAGTCCAGAAAAAAAATGTAGAACAAACCTTATCTGAATTAAAATCTACGCAGGCGCAATTGGTTCAGTCTGAGAAAATGGCCTCGCTTGGTGAACTTACTGCTGGCATTGCACATGAAATAAAAAACCCTTTAAACTTTGTCAATAATTTTTCAGATGTGAATCAGGAATTAGTTGATGAATTACAAACTGAATTAAAAACGGGAAATGTAGAAGAAGCGATTTCAATTTCAAACGACATAAAAGAAAATGAAGAAAAAATAAATCATCATGGCAAGCGTGCTGATGCGATTGTAAAAGGAATGCTGCAACATTCCAGAAAAAGCTCAGGGCAAAAAGAACCCACTGATATCAATGCCTTGGCAGATGAATATTTGCGCCTCTCCTATCACGGTCTTCGTGCAAAAGACAAATCGTTCAATGCAGAAATCAAAACTCATCTTGACGAATCCATTGGAAAAATAAATGTAATTCCACAGGATATCGGAAGGGTTTTATTGAATCTTTTCAACAATGCATTCTACGCAGTGAACGAACAAAAAAATCAAAATTCTATTTCGTATAATCCAACAGTTTCTGTGAAAACCGAAAAGTGTGACAATAAAATTTGTATAACTGTAAAAGACAATGGAAAAGGCATTCCTCAAAAAATTTTAGACAAGATCTTTCAACCCTTTTTTACTACAAAGCCCACAGGACAAGGAACAGGACTGGGTTTGAGCTTAAGCTATGATATTATCAAAGCGCATGGCGGGGAAATAAAAGTGGAGAGTAAGGAAGGTGAAGGTTCAACATTTATAATTCAATTGCCAATAAGTTAATATGAAATTGAAATTATTATCCACAATAATCCTCGTGATATTGCTGCCTTTTGTTACTAAAGCGCAATATCAACATAGCAAATTAGACAGCCTGAAAATGGCTTTGAAAAATGCTGGTAATGACACAGCCAGAATGGTTACTTTGTTCAACCTCTCAAGCTACTATGTAGAAAGCAACAGGGATAGTTCAACATTCCTTGGAGAGCAGTCAAACAGGTTGGCCAAAAAATTAAACCAACCTCTTTGGACAGCTCAATATTTATTAGTTAACGCATATTTTTCGATGCAACAGGGAGATTATTCTTCAGCATTTAAATTATGTCACGAGGCTCTGAATATTATTCAGGATGAGAAGAACGAAAAAAATGTTTACATACCAAACGATGATCAATTCGCAAAAGATCCGCATAAATATAGATTGAGTTTAATAATGGGTGTGTACCATCAGTTAGGAAATATCTATGCATCTTCCGGCAATAATGAAAAGGGAATTGAGTACTTTAAAAAAGAAATTGATCTTTCAAATTCACTGAATAGTAATGAAGGCTTAGTAGAGAGCAATATGAACATTGGTCAAGAATATGCAAACATGAAAAAATTTGATTCTTCCCTGATCTATTCAAGGAAAGCTTTAAACTATGCAAATGTAACCGGCGATAAAACCTATGTAGGATATATCTTAGATGGAATTGGCTCTGTTTATTTTATAAATAACCAAATTGATTCTGCCCTCAAGTACTATCATGATGCATTATTAGTCGATAAAGAACAAAACAATGTGTTTTCGCAAATGATCTCAAATATTTCTTTTGCCAGTCTGTATAAAAATTTACACCAACCGGACCTGGTTAAATTGTATGCTACGGAAGCCTTACAATTGGCAATAGAATTAAATCAACCTTACTTTATTAGTTCTTCATCGGATTTACTTGCAGGAGCCTGGAAAATGAAAGGCAATGCGGACAGCGCCTTTGCGTATCTCAGCACGGCAAAAAGATTAAGAGATAGTTTAAGTGCCGACCAAAATCAAAAGCTCACAAAATTTCAAAATTTAAATTTTGAAGCGCAAACACAACTGGAAAAAGAAGCACAAAATAGTATAGATGCTAAAAATAAAATCAGGATTATTGCTTTAATATTCGGCATAGCTTTATTATCCATCCTTGCTTTTGTGTTTTATCGCAATAACCTACAAAAACAAAAAGCCAATAAAGTATTGCAAAAAACTTTGACTGATTTAAAATCTACTCAAACCCTATTAATTCAATCAGAAAAAATGGCAAGCCTGGGCGAACTAACCGCTGGCATAGCGCATGAAATTCAAAATCCGTTAAACTTTGTCAATAATTTTTCTGATTTAAATACAGAATTGATTGATGAATTACAAGAAGGAGTTTCTAACGGAAATTATGAAGAGATAAAAACAATCGCAAATGCCATTCAAGAGAATGAACAAAAAATAAATCATCATGGCAAACGTGCCGGAGATATTGTAAAAGGAATGTTGGAACACTCACGGTCAAGCAAAGGTGTAAAGGAACCAACAGATATCAATGCTCTGGCGGATGAATATTTGCGTCTCTCCTACTACGGTCTTCGCGCAAAAGACAAGAATTTCAATGCAGAAATCAAAACTGATTTTGATGAATCCATCGGAAAAATAAATATCATTCCACAGAACATTGGGAGGGTGTTCCTCAATCTTTTCAACAATGCATTTTATGCAGTGAACGAACAAAAAATTCAAAATTCTATTTCGTATAATCCAACAGTTTCTGTCAAATCCGAAAAGTGTGACGGTAAAGTTCGAATCACTGTAAGAGATAATGGAAAGGGCATTCCTCAAAAAATTATTGACAAGATCTTTCAGCCATTTTTTACTACAAAGCCTACAGGGGAAGGAACAGGACTGGGTTTGAGCTTAAGTTATGATATTATTAAAGCGCATGGTGGGGAAATAAAAGTGGAGAGTAAGGAAGGTGAAGGAAGTGAGTTTGTGATTCAATTACCAAATGTCTGAACTAAGAATTTTATGATTTAAAGATTATAAGATTGAAAAGGAATCTCAATCATAAAGCAAAATCATGTTAATCAAATAAATCCTATAAATCATGGTTCAGACAAGTTATGATATTGCAAAAGCGCACGGCGGAACTTTAAAAGTGGAAAGTAAGGAGGGTGAGGAAGTGAATTTGTTATTCAATTACCCGAAAAATTAAAATATTAAAACATAGAAAAAATATTGAGATGAAATACCTGATTACACTCGTTTTTCTAATAATGATCACTGGGTTCTGCTCGGCGCAAACCAGCCTCCCTGCACAGTTGCACTTTAACCATCTGTCTGTAAACGACGGCCTTCCGGAAGGATTCGTTCAATCAATGATCCAGGACCGGCAAGGCTATATCTGGATGACTACACAACGAGGCCTGGTGCGTTACGATGGTTATACACCTAAAGTATATACTCTGGATATTACTGATCCTTACAGAATGGGCATATCAACTGTTTATCAGGATAGGAAAGGAAGAATCTGGGCAGGAGACTATTTTAATAGCTTATACCTTTATGATCCAGCTAAAGATCGTTTTATTCATTACCCATTCAATTTAACGGCTTCTGATTCGACATCCTCATTTGAAATTTCGGAAATACACGACGATGACCGTGGGCGCCTTTGGCTTAGTGGAGAAGGTCAGGATAATCAAAAAAATAGTATCATTTTATTTGATCCGGCTACCAGGAAATTTACGTTATTTGGAAATCAGGTAAGCGGCAAAAATCACATTAATGCAAAAAGTTTATATTATACGTTTCAGGACAGGTTGGGCCGCATTTGGATGAGTAGCAGCAATGGTTTATTCGAATTCAAGGATAAAAATGAGCGCTTTACTGCTCATCTTTCCACTGCAGATTCAAGCAAACAAAAAGGATTTTGCCAAATCACAGAAGATGCTTCACAACCCACCATGCTTTGGTTCAGCAATGCAATATTCAATTCATTTAGTATGTCAATAATTGATACTACTAATAGAGGGCTTTGGCGATTTAATACGGCCACTGATTCTGCTACCGCATTTTACCATAATGCCCGGAATCCTTCCAGCATTGCAAGCGACACCATTTTTAAAGTAATGAATGATGCTAAAGGAAGGCTGTGGGTGGGAACCGTGGATGGTTTATCTTTATTTGAAAGTGAAAAAAATGATTTTATAAACTATTACCCCAGCGAAAAGAAAATTGGGGGTAGTAATTCCGTTATAGATATGCTCGAAGACAGATCTGGTAATTTCTGGTGCCAGACTGGA
>Ga0157370_10004350_pt1 | contig 16262 bp, 18 predicted proteins | sample C35metaG_FD_113463 | JGI IMG/M metagenome (GOLD analysis project Ga0157370, IMG submission 113463) | Corn rhizosphere microbial communities from Kellogg Biological Station, Michigan, USA - C3-5 metaG | ecosystem: Host-associated > Plants > Roots > Rhizosphere > Soil | place: USA: Michigan...
AAATATTTCTTAGCACTTTAAAATTATACAACCATGAATCAAGAAAACGTAAACAAAGATACCCCGCTGTATCCGGGAATGCAGCCCGACCTGAAAGTAGAAGTAGCCATCATTGGTGCTGGAACTTCCGGACTATACACTGCTTTCCGTCTGGTAACAGATAATAAATACAAAGGTCACGAAGTACAGATCTTCGATATGAGTGACAGATTGGGTGGAAGACTGGAATCCGTAATCATGCCCGGAATGAATTTCTGGGGTGAGCTCGGAGGAATGCGTTATCTGACTTCTCAGGAAATTGTAACCACTTTGATAGAAGGTTATCCGTTAAAAGAAAAAGACCTGAATAAAAGAACACCCGTATTAAAAGATAAGATGACTCCTGTTGAATTTCCTATGGGTGAACCGGAAAAACTCTATATGTACATCAGAAAAGAACGTTTTAAACAAAATGCATGGACAGAAGAGCAAAAACAGGACAATAAGCTGATTACCCGCTATTTTCTAAATGAAAATGATGAGGGATTCAGTTCTGATCAGTTATTTAATAAAATTATTTATAATGTATTAATGTCTGATCCGTGGGTAGCAGCAACCTATAAAGACAAGATCCTCGCAGGACCTGGCATTTATGATTTTACATTCAAACTGGACAGCAGAGATTGGGATGCTATAAAACCTAGAATGATTTACAATTTCCCCGGTTCTCCTTATGACAAACGTCTGGTAAATGATATCGGTTTCTGGAACCTGATCAAAGACCAGGTTTCTCAGGAAGGATATGAGTTCCTGGCGAATGCCGGAGGATATTATTCCAATACGATCAACTGGAATTCTGCAGAGGCATTTCCCTATATGGTAGGAGATTTTTCTGCCGATACTACTTATAAAACGATTGAGGAGGGATATGACAGCATTGCTTTTGCAGTTGCCAACACCTATATGGAATATGACGGAGCACGAATCTGGTCTGAAAATAAACTGATTACTTTCACTAAAGATCATCACTTAACAGCCACTCATAAATACGAGCTTACTTTACTGAATATACAGAGCAATACGACGTGGAAAGTATACGCCAATTCAATAGTATTGGGCATGCCGAGAAAATCTCTTGAACTTCTGGATCAGAATAATTTCTTTTTCGATGCCAACAGGCATCAGGAACTGAATAAGAATATCCGTTCTATCATTATGGAACCGGCATTTAAAATCCTGATGGGCTTCGAACGCCCATGGTGGAGAGATCTTGGAATTGAGTCCGGCCATTCCATTACAGATTTGCCGATGAGACAATGTTATTACTTCGGTACCGATACTGAAACCAAAAATTCAATGTTATTGGGAAGCTACGGCGATATGGAAACCGAAACATTCTGGAAAGCGCTTTCCGATGACAAGGTTCTGTTTAAAGTAAGAGCTGCAAAATCCGCATCTCTGGAGGAATTACATAAATTCGATGACGTACAGGCTACTCAGTTTATGGTGAATGAATTGATGAATCAGTTGAGAGAATTACACGGTGTAGATATCCCCGAGCCTTATGTAACCTATTTCAGAGACTGGACAGATGATCCTTATGGTGCCGGATATCACGCATGGAAAGCAGGTTTCTCCGTAAAAGATGTGATGCCTTATATGAGAAAACCATTGATGGATGAACAGATTCATATTATCGGAGAAGCTTATTCTGATCAGCAGGGATGGGTGGAAGGAGCTTTCTGTGAAGCTGAAAAAATGCTTCAGACCCATTTTAAATTAGACTGGCCATACTGGCTGGACACCAAGTATTATCTAGGATGGTAATCCTAAATACATAGTAAGATGATGTATAAATAAAGCTTCGGAACAATCCGAAGCTTTATTGTTTTTAATTTTTATCTAAGAGATCCATTGTGTTATCAATTAATTTATTACATTTGCATAACTAGTTATATAATCAATTATACTTTATGGAATTATTTGAAAAAACAGGAAAAATTGCATTAGGTAGCAGACTGCGGTTTATGGCCTCAAATATTACGGATGAAGCTGCGAAAATTTATGAGCTGTATGATGTGGATTTTTCACCAAAATGGTTTCCGGTATTTTTCGTTCTTTCCGAAGAAGGTTCTAAAACCATTACCGAAATTGCTGAAGAAATAGGACATTCTCAGCCATCGGTGACAAAGATTATCAAAGAAATGATCTCAGCAGGCTTGGTAAAGGATAATCAAAAATCAGAAGATAAAAGGAGAAATATTGCGGGACTTACGGAAAAGGGAATAGAACTTTCTGCCAAAATAAAAATTCAGTGTACAGATATTGATCATGCCATAGATGAAATGATTAGTGAAGCGGCAAACAATCTTTGGGAAGCCCTAGCAGAATGGGAACATCTGTTTGAGCAAAAGTCTTTGCTCACAAGAGTAAAAGAACAGAAAAAAATACGTGAAAGTAAAAATGTAAAAATAGTTGATTATCATCCAAAATACCAATCTGCATTCAAAGCACTCAATGAAGAGTGGATCTCGACTTATTTTGAAATGGAAGATGCCGATTATAAAGCATTGGATAATCCTGAAGAATATATTTTAAAGAAAGGCGGAAAAATCCTTGTCGCTGTATACAATGAAGAACCGCTTGGAGTCTGTGCTCTAATTAAAATGGATGATCCTGATTATGATTTTGAACTGGCAAAAATGGCTGTTTCTCCCAAAGCACAGGGAAAAAATATTGGCTGGCTGCTGGGAAGATCCATCATCAGCAAAGCCAAAGAATCCGGAGCATCAAAAATTTACCTTGAAAGCAATACCATTCTGAAACCCGCCATCAGTCTGTATTACAAACTAGGTTTCCAGAAAGTAACCGGACGCTCAACCCCTTATCAGCGCTGTAATATTCAAATGGAATTAAATATAAAAGATTAAAATATGTACGATAAAAAAGTAGCCATCGTCATTAAAGATGATCTTCTGCCATGGCAGAAGCTTAATGTTGTTTCTTTTTTGGCCGGAAGCATCGCTATTGAATTCCCGGAAACTCATGGTGAAAAATTTGTAACCGCAGACCAGGAAGAATTTCTCCCTTTCATAAAGCACCCTACGCTTATTTATAAAGCAGATAATACAGAAAAACTTCAAAGGGCATTTCGCCGCTCAAAAGACCGGGATCTCGCAATCGGGATCTATACCCACCAGCTTTTTGACACCAGATCCGGTGAAGAGAATGTTCTTGAAATAGCAAAACATACTGCAGATAACCTGGACCTGGTTGGTATTATCGTGTACGGTGACAATAAAAAGGTAGATAAAGCTTTAGACGGATTAAAATTTCACGAATAAACACAGGCAACGTGGAAGATTTACCCCGAAATAACACCTGATTATTAAATGCTGGTAACTACAAATGCACAAATAAAAAATTTGTGCATTCTTTAATATAAAAACTAATATCTATCCTTCTAAGCGCTGTCAAAATATGAGCTGTTATATACTAATTCCATATCGCAATCATTAGTATTTTCTATTTTTCTAATGGAATCCTGAAACTATATTTTCCTAACTTTTCAGTTTTAAACAAAATAAAAAATGCATCGGATAATTCATTGTGTTATCTGAAATATTTAAATGGAAAACAACAAGCAAAACAGATTCATCATCTTATGACAGATAAAAATTTTAATCCTCAGAAAGGTTACACATTCAGTAAACATGTACCAGAGGAATTATCACATTTTGACCGGGTCTTTGATGTCTTCAAAGATTTGCTTACCCACACCTCCGGAGATATTGAAGAAGCCTTCGAGTGGCTGGATATGCTTGATAAAGAATATGATATTTTCAATGATGAATATACCTTACAGGATTTTGAAGAAGACTTGAAAAAAAGAGGTTATATCAAAGAAGAAGATCCTGAAGAAGGCAATACAGGAGGTGGAAAAGGCAAAAATATATTAACTCCCAAATTGGAGGCCGCTCTTCGTGAGTATGCCCTGGATCAGATTTTTGGAAAGCTGAAAAAAAACGGAGCAGGAAATCACCGTACCAATAAAACAGGAATCGGAGATGAACGCGATGGTGAAAACCGCTCCTTTCAATATGGAGATGATCTTGCAGCCGTAAACATGACGGAAAGCCTGAAAAATGCACAGATCAACAACGGAATTTCAGACCTGCGCCTGACGGAAGAAGACCTTATTGTAGAAGAAACCAAACATAAGGCACAGATGAGCACTGTCCTGATGATCGACATCAGCCACTCTATGATTCTATATGGCGAAGACCGCATTACCCCAGCCAAAAAAGTGGCTATGGCACTCGTGGAAATGATTAAACGGAAATATCCTAAAGATTCAATAGATATTATTGTTTTTGGAAACGAAGCATGGCCTATCAAAATCAAGGATCTTCCCTATTTAAAAGTGGGACCTTATCACACCAATACAGTGGCAGGGCTCGAGCTTGCCATGGATATTCTCCGCAGAAAAAGAAATACCAACAAACAGATTTTCATGATCACCGACGGAAAACCGAGCTGTATTCAGCTGCCCAGCGGTGAGTTTTATATGAACAGTTTTGGCTTGGATGAAAAAATTGTTAATCAATGCCTCAACAGAGCTGCACAGGCAAGAAAACTGAAAATCCCAATTACTACTTTTATGATTGCACAGGACCCTTATCTTCGTCAGTTTGTAGAGGAATTTACCGCTCAGAACAAAGGAAAAGCTTTCCTGACAGGACTTTCAGGTTTAGGACAAATGATTTTTGAAGATTACGAAAAAAACAGAATAAGAAGAATATAAAATTCAGGTTTCAACCTTTAAAGCATTAAAAAAATCTTACCAGATAATTAGTATTACAATAAAATGAAAAACGATATTACATTCAAAGAATTAAAAGACTCCGGTTATACCCATAAAACGATTAATGAGGAAATTCAGGCTAATTTAATTGCCCGAATTAAAGCAAAAGAACCCGTATTCGAAGGGCTTTGGGGTTATGAAGACACGGTTGTTCCGCAATTGAAAAAAGCGATTCTTGCCGGACACCACATCAATCTGCTGGGCTTGCGCGGACAGGCAAAAACAAGAATTGCAAGAAGTATGGTTAATCTGCTTGATGAATATATGCCTATCGTAAAAGGCTCTGAGATCAATGACAGCCCATTTGAACCCATTTCAAAATTTGCCAAAGATCTTATTGCTGAATTAGGTGATGAAACACCTATTTCATGGGTACACCGTTCTCACCGTTTCTATGAAAAGTTAGCAACTCCGGATGTGAATGTGGCTGACTTAATTGGAGATATAGACCCCATCAAAGCAGCTACCCTAAAATTGCCTTATTCCGACGAGCGTGTTTTACATTACGGAATGATTCCGCGTGCCAACCGTTCTATTTTTGTTTTAAATGAATTACCGGATCTGCAGGCAAGAATTCAGGTTTCCCTGTTTAATATTTTACAGGAAGGAGACATTCAGATCCGCGGATTCCAGCTGAGAATGCCTCTTGATATTCAGTTCGTTTTCACAGCCAATCCTGAGGATTATACCAACAGAGGAAGTATTGTAACGCCATTGAAAGATAGAATCGGGTCGCAGATTTTCACCCATTATCCAAAAACAATTGCACTTGCAAGACAGATTACAGAACAGGAAGCACAGATTTCCGCTGAAGATAAAACACAGATACAGATTCCTGATCTGGCGAAAAATCTTTTGGAAGAAGTTGCTTTTGCAGCCCGTATCAGTGAGTATGTGGATGCGAAAAGCGGTGTCAGCGCCCGCCTTACTATCAGTGCTATGGAAAACTTAGTGGCAGCAGCTAAATTACGTTTGATTGAGTCCGATACTGAGAAAACAACCATCCGCCTGCTTGATTTCATGTCGATCATTCCATCGATTACAGGAAAAATTGAACTGGTATATGAAGGAGAACAGGAAGGTGCAGATTATGTAGCTAAAATCTTAATTGACAAAGCAGTAATAGCGCAATTTGAAAGTATATTCCCGCGTATTTCCAAACTGGAAAAAGAAGGAATCAAAACCCCTTATACCGACCTCATCAGATGGTTTAACAAAAATCATCTGGAGCTTAATTACAATGATACGGATGAAGAATTCTATGCTAAACTTGATAAGATAGCTCCTCTGACAACCATAGTGGAAGAAAATGCTTCTGATTTAAGTCCGGAAGACCAGAATTTCTGCAAAGAACTTATTCTATGGGCTTTAACCATCAGTAATAAAATTGATAAATCTGAGAATCAGAATGCCTTTACTTTTGACTCACTTGGTATTGGGCAATTCTTACGTAACTAAAATCACTGTGATAATATAAAGACAAAACCTTCAGATCAGCTGAAGGTTTTTATGTTTTTAAAAAATAAGATCAGTTTTACACCATATTGCCGCTTTTAAGTACGGCTGCACCAAAAGGATTATCTACAAGCCATAGCCATTCTCCCTCTTCATTTCTTTTCATAATACAGGAAGTATGACCTGTCATGTGTATAGAATGTCCGTCAGGAGCAATTCCTGTCATTTCCCACTGATCAATCCACATCGCAAGATCATTCACAACAGTGATATATGAAGTTTCGCCTTGTATATCCAGTTTTAGTCTGCAAATCTCACTCATTGCAAGTTCTATCTGATCGAGTCCTCTCAGCTCTCTCCCATCTCTGTCTATGTAGACTGCTTCAGGGTGAAAGCAGCTTAATGCTCCTTTGGTATCTCCGTTTTTTATACAATTACGGAAATAGGCTACGGCACCCACTTCTGTTTTTCTGTTAAAATCATTCATTATTTCAGATTTCGGGATTCTATTTCCCTTTTCAATGCTCTCTTGTCTTTATTCCAGTTATTGGCGACAAAAAAAGCAAAAATTATAGGTAAAAAAGTCATTAAACCCAGGCCTTTACTTATCGTACTATAAATAGCAATACCAACCAATACTCCCAGAATTATTGCATTGACAATATTTCGGGCTTCAATTGTTCTTTTCTTCTCTAAGAGCTCCTGATCGGTTAATTCTAACAATTCTTTTTCCATGGTTTAGTATAAGTTTCTGGTTGTTTTTGTTTTTAAGAGGGTAAAATTTATTATTTCGAAATTCACTTTTCCTGAAAGCTAAAATACAATATTGCTGAGACATTTTTTTATTTCTTTTATTTGTAATTTATTTACATCGCTTATTTCGGAAAAATTTCAAAGCTTATGGAAGACAACCTGAATTGCATTTACAGAGTTATCAATTTCATGGAAAAGAATTACGATCAGCCTGTTTCTGTAAAGGAACTGGAAGATATTTCCCATTATTCTTACCGGAATATCCAGCGTATTTTTAAGTACAGCTGCGGAGAAACAATCGGAGCTTTTCAACAAAGATTAAAGGTAGAAAATGCTTATAAACGAATTCTTTACACCCAGGAAAACCTTACCTCCATTGCCATTGAAGTAGGTTTTGCCAATATCGCTTCTTTTTCCAAAGCTTTCAAACAACATTTTGGGATTTCCCCAAAAGCAGCAAGATTAAGTAAGGAAAAACTTCTGTGTGAAGATGAGATAATTCCTGTAACTTCTGACGAACTGCTGGAGCCGGAAATTATATATATTCAACCACTACAGGTGTACTACCAAAGCATTAAAACCTATTATAACAATGAAGAAATTGAAGTACTCTGGGAAAAATTCATGGAAAATGAATTTCCTGATTCCGGAACGGAATATTTTGGAGTAATAGCAGATGAACCTTTAATTAAAACTGAAATCAACTGTAGGTATGATTCATGTGCTTCCATTCAATCTGCCAACAAAAAACTGCCTTCAAAAACAATTTTTGGAGGAAAATATGCCCGTTTTACGCATGCAGGCAGCTATGAAACAATAGACAAAACCTACACTAAAATTTATTCACTCTGGATTTTTAATTCAGGACTGGAATTTTCCCACACTCCCATCATAGAAAAATATGAAAGACATGCTGAGAATGAAGATGATCAGGAAAAACAGCTGACGTATATTTTATTGCCCTTGAAATAAATTGTCAATTTGGGACAACTTTAAAAATTTTCGCAGATCTAATTTTGTCTTATTAAAAAATAGATCAATTATGCAAAAAAAGAAAATTTTATTCACGCTACTCCCTGCTCTTTTACTTTCGTGTTCACAGACAGATACACCGGAACCTCCAGGTACTACAACCCCTGTTACTCCTGTTTACAAAATGCCGGAAGAATCTGCAACACACGAAGGAACCTGGCTTCAGTGGCCGCACCAGTATCAATATGGAACCACCTACCGAAACCGTCTGGATGCAACCTGGGTAGCAATGACCAAAGAGCTGGTACAAAGTGAAAAAGTTCACATCATTGCCTATGACAGTGTAGAAAAGAACCGTATTACAGGACTATTAAACAGTGCCGGAGTTCCACTTACCAATATCAATTTCAAACTTTATCAGACTGATGATTTCTGGGTAAGAGATAATGGCCCTATCTATGTGAAAGACCAAAATGGACAGTTGTTCATCCAGGATTGGGGATTTAACGGTTGGGGAAACAAAGCCGAATATAGCAAATGTAATGTGATTCCATCCAAAATAGCAGCAGAAACCAATATTCCAAAAATCAATCTCAATTCAGTGATGATCAATGAAGGCGGTAGTGTGGAAATTGATGGAAACGGAGTGTTAATGGCCTGTAAAAGTTCCATTCTTAATAACAACAGAAATCCGGGAATGACTCAGCAAGAGGCAGAAGCGATATTTACTAAAAATTTAGGGGTAACGAAATTTATCTGGCTGAATGGAAAAGCAGGTCTCGATATCACAGACATGCACATTGACGGGTTTGCCCGATTTGCCAATTCATCTACCATTATCACAATGAATCCGGATGACCTTAATTACTGGCAGGTTCCTAATGGTGATATTGATAAACTGTATGATGCAACCACCAAAAGCGGAGCTGCCTATCAGTTTGTAAAAGTTCCTTTAACCAGAAATGATGTGATCACCACTTACGGAAAAAATGTAGGCCGTGCTTCTTACATCAATTATTATATTGCGAATAACCGTGTATTGGTTCCTAATTATAATGACCCGAATGATGCGGTAGCCAATAATATCATCCAACAGCTCTACCCTGGCAAACAAGTGGTTGGAATAGACTGCCGTAATTTATTTGCCAATGGCGGAATGGTACACTGTGTAACTCAGCAACAACCTCAATAAATAATCTTAAAAATAAAGCCTGCTCATTTTTTAGCAGGCTTTACTGATAGAGAATGCCAGTCGCCAAAAATAGCGTAAATTTGCTCTGCCCATCTTTGTAAGAGATGGTTTTCTATTGTAAGTATTATGAAAAAAACAGCACTTTCTTTATTCGTTCTTTTGAATATTGTTTGTAAGGCACAAAATTTTGATGTAATTCCCCTGGGGATATATGGTGGTGAGCAGGAAGACAATTTATCAGCTTATCTGGTAGGCGCTCCTAAAGACAATGCATTTCTTTGTCTTGATGCCGGCACTGTAAATGCAGGAATCCGAAAAGGGATTGAATTGAAAAGTCTTGAAGGATCAGCAGAATCAGTTCTTAAAGATCAGATAAAAGGATATTTTGTATCACATGGCCACCTGGATCATTTATCAGGACTTATCATTAATTCTCCGGCAGATTCCAAGAAAGATATTTTTGCTATTGCACCTGTAATTCAGATTTTGCAGAATCATTACTTTATCACAGATACCTGGATCAATTTTGCTGATCAGGGACAAAAACCCATTCTTGGAAAATACCATTATAATGAGCTTCAGGAAGGAACTGAAATTCCGGCACCTAAAACTACGTTTTTTATTACTGGTTATGAGCTGAGCCATGTAAATCCTTATAAAAGCAGTGCTGCACTGGTAAGAAGAGATGGTCATTATCTGCTTTATCTTGGAGATACAGGTGCAGACCGCATCGAAAAATCTGACCGTCTGGATCATCTTTGGAATACCATAGCTCCTCTTGTTAAAAAAAGACAGTTAAACACGATATTAATTGAAGTTTCTTTTCCTAACAGCCAGCCTGAACATTTGCTGTTCGGACATCTTACTCCTAACCTGCTGATTGAAGAATTAAGTAAATTAAAAGAGAAAACCGGACAAAACAGCCTTGAGGGACTCAACATCGTAGTTACTCATAGAAAACCGACTGGTGATAATCCCGAGCTTATCAAAAAAGAGCTATTAAAAAATAATCCTCTGAAAGTAAATTACATCTTCCCTGAACAAGGCAAAAAGATTAGTTTACCATAACAAAACATTAAAAGATGAAGCAAAAACAAGCTTCATCTTTTTTATTTTGGATATTCTCATCTACAATAGAAAATTTTAAAACAATGAAATACAACAACTTAAATCCAATTTATTAAAATTAGTAGATTTTTTCATTGTTTAATTAATTTATCATCGTAATATTGCAATATAAAATTAAAGCAATGGGAGTTACTAAGACAGAAATCTATACTGAAGAACAAAATAAGCTTGCTTCTCTTCTTAAAGTTTTGGCGCATCCCGCAAGAATAGCCATTTTACAGTACATTATTAATCAAAAAGCATGTATATGTAACGATCTTGTTGAAGAACTTGGACTGGCTCAGGCTACCATTTCTCAACACTTAAAAGAGTTGAAAAATATCGGAATCATCAAGGGTTCTATTGAAGGAAAATCTGTATGTTACTGTATTAATGAAAGTACCTGGAAGCAATTTCAAAACGAATTCAACCTGTTTTTTAATCAGGATGTAACTATAAAACAATGCTGCTAAGGCATTTTTTTTGAACAAACATATCGTAATATTGCAATATAACACTGAATAAATTTTAATCTATTATGAGACTATCAAAAATTAAAGAAATTCTACCTACACTGGAAAATGTAGAATTTCAATTAGAAAACGGAAGCTTTGTCCCAGAACATTTCCATGTAACGGAAGTGGGACAAATTATTAAAAACTTCATCGATTGCGGAGGGGTAATCCGAAATGAGAAAGTGATCAACTTCCAGCTTTGGGATGCTGATGATTATCAACACCGTCTGAAACCGGGAAAACTGCTTCACATCATTCAACTTTCTCAAGAACAACTGGGAATAGAAGATTCAGAAATTGAAGTAGAATATCAGGGTGAAACTATTGGCAAATATGATCTGGAATTTAACGGGAAAAACTTCGTTCTTAAAAACAAGACGACAGCCTGTCTTGCTCAGGAAGCCTGCGGAATTCCTTCTGAAAAACAAAAGAAAAATCTGTCTGAATTACCTGTAACCCCAACGTCAGCGTGCAATCCGGAATCAGGCTGCTGCTAATTAACACGAATAAATTATGTATCAAGAATTATTAAACACGATTCAATCTCTGAAATGGGAAAATATAGATTCCGATAGAAAAGAGATTCTTGAACCATTGATCAGTTTCATCCGGAAAAAGGTAGATGATAGCAAAGAAATCAATCTGAATTTTATCTGCACCCACAATTCCCGCCGAAGTCATTTGGCTCAGGTTTGGGCACAGGCAGCTGCTTCTTTCTTTACTATTCCGAAAGTTCACTGCTATTCCGGAGGTACGGAAACAACGGCATTATTCCCAAAAATAGCGGAGACTTTAGCTATGCATGGCTTTACAGTTTTCAGTATTGCGGATACAGAAAATCCGGTCTATGCTATCAAATATGACGACAACAGCCATCCAGTTATTGGCTTTTCAAAAAAATATGACAGTCCGTTCAGTCCAGTATCAGAATTTGCAGCGATCATGACATGCTCACAGGCAGATGGTGGATGTCCGTTCATTCCAGGAGCAGAGAAAAGGATTCCTATTACGTTTGAGGATCCTAAAGTTTCAGATAATACTCCGGAACAGGCATCAGTATATGCTGAAAGAAGCTTGCAAATTGCAGAAGAAATGTTCTATGTCTTTTCTAACATCAAACTCTAATCATGCAGCCTAGATTAAAATTTCTTGACCGTTATCTTACTTTATGGATATTTCTCGCCATGGGTATAGGGATTGCCTTGGGATATTTTTTTCCGGTTATTCCTACTATTATTAACTCGCAGTCTGTAGGAACCACCAATATTCCCCTGGCAATCGGGCTTATTCTTATGATGTATCCGCCATTGGCAAAGGTTGACTACTCTCTTCTGCCATTGGTATTTAAAGATAAAAAAGCAATTAGTGTCTCTTTATTTCTCAACTGGATCATCGGTCCGCTTCTGATGTTTGGCCTTGCGATCCTTTTTTTAAGGCATGAACCCGATTACATGGCTGGTTTGATCCTTATCGGACTGGCCAGATGTATTGCTATGGTCATCGTCTGGAATGACCTTGCCAAGGGCAACAGAGAATATGCAGCTTTGCTGATTGCTTTGAACAGTATCTTTCAGGTATTTACTTATAGTTTTATGGTTTGGCTGTTCATTAATATACTTCCCAATCAATTAGGTTTGGCCAGTTTTAATATCAATGTCTCTATGAAGGATATTACAGAAAGTGTGTTGATCTATCTGGGAATTCCTTTTCTGGCAGGTTTTCTAAGCCGTTATTTCCTTATAAAATCAAAAGGTTTGGAATGGTACAATAGAAAATTCATACCTCAGATATCTCCTGTTACACTCTATGCTTTACTATTTACCATCATATTGATGTTCAGCTTAAAAGGCTCCAAAATACTGCAATTACCAATGGATGTAGTTAAGGTAGCAATCCCTTTAATTATCTATTTTGTTTTGATGTTTTTCGTAAGTTTCACAATCAATAAAGCATTAAAAATTCCATATGATAAAAATGCATCTATTGCCTTTACAGCTACCGGAAATAATTTTGAGCTGGCTATTGCAGTTGCGATCTCAGTCTTTGGTATACATTCACCACAAGCATTTGTAGGCGTGATTGGTCCTTTGGTAGAAGTTCCGGTACTGATCCTTCTGGTAAAAGCAAGTTTATTATTGAAGAAGAAATGGTATCATAAATAATCTAAGATCCAAAATAAGAAAAGCATCACTGTTCCGGTGATGCTTTTTTATTCTATTAATTTTGAAGAGAAAAATTAAGTTTCAGATTAAATTTCATCAATCACAGGACTGTTCTTATCATTTTTCGAATGGGCATAACGGTAAACAAAATACCAGGTGATCAATATTTGGAACAGTATAACAGATGGCAAAAGAAAAGGATAATGTACAAAAGCAGTCAGTGAATCACCACCAGGTGCCAACATCATAGGTAAATCAAGTATATTGAATATAATGATTACCCAAAGCAATGGTTTAGTACCTTTAAAATACCACCAGCAAAAAATTCCGTAAGCAAACTCAATGATAAAATTCAGGATAGGGTAATCAATGATTCCAAGTCCTAAAACAGGTTTAGGCGAAAATGGTGACAGCTGAATATCCTTTTCATGGAAAATCACATCAATAACAACATGGGACATAACCCCAATGGCAAAAGCTATCGCCAGCTTTTTGTTTTTATAACCCCAGTTGATGACACAGAACGAAAGTATTGCTGCCACCACTCCTGAAAAAATAGAATGCGAGTAAGGCAGAAAATCCAAGTGCAGTCTTCCCCCGTAAACAGAAAAATGTTCCCAACCTAAATAATTGAAAAACACCCATAACACTTCTACAAGCTGTACAGAAACCAAAAGTGGGAACAATGGTAGTTTTGAATTATTTTTTTTGATCAGCAAAGCTGTTGCGGCATGGTTAATTGCATACATAATAACAAATTTTATATAGGCAAAGATGCGTAAACTATTTTACATATGCTTGTATGATTTGGCTATTCTGCAATAAAAGTGAAGGAGACTGACCAAACATCCTTCTGAACGTCCGGTTGAAGTGAGGAGCATCTGAAAATCCTGCTTCCAGAGCAGCCTGTGTTATATTGCAACCAACAAAGATATGTTGCAATGCTGTTAAAAGTCTCACCCAAAGAATATATTTTCTCACCGGAATACCCACTTGTTCTGTAAATAAATGAATAAGCCTGCCAGGAGATAGATGAACCAGAGCGGCTAGATTTTCAACTTTTAGAGATTCGTTTCCGGGATTTTTAAGAACCTCCAAAATTTTAATAATCCTATCATCCAGATTCTTGTTTTCATCTGTATCCGACAGTTCCTGAAGAAATTGAAGTACTGTGTTGAATATAGAGTCAACGGTTCCTTTATTATTCAGTAGCCGTTTCATATTTTCCAATAATTTTCCTACTACTGATTCCGGTAATGCTGCCATTTTTTGCTCAGATAAATAAGCTGTCTTAAGACCCGTTCCTATTTTACTTTCCGGATCAATGTTAATTAACAGAAACGCATTGTCCTGGGTTCTGCATTCGTGAGGTTCATCGGAATTGATGATTAGGGCTTTATACTTCATAACAGAGCCGGATGAAATCACTTCTATTTCGTTCTCAAGACTTATAGCAATCTGGATTGCATGATGCTCATGAACTACAGTATCAACGGCGTGTCCAAGATAGATAAAGTATCCGGTCGAGAAGAACAATAGCGGTTGGGTCATATAAACTTGGATGTATAAGTTTTTTATATTCAAATATATTTAAATAAAGATACATGAATCACACCTGCCGGATAAAAATATTAAATTTCTGTGGAGAAGAGAATGGCCATAATACGGCACATAAGCATTTTCAATCGTTGAATTATCGGGTGCTTCAATAGGATGCTGCTTCCATCAGGCTATGCTTTTTATATTTAGTTCTTGCAGCTTCAGACAAAAACAGATAATCAGTATCAATCCAATCGCTCTGTTCTTCATAGAATGATTGGAAAAAAGGCCCTATTTCATAGGGTCATGGGTATTGTAAAATAGAAACATCCTGTTGTTTCATCTTTAAAATTTAACTGCTATAGTAATTACAGACTCTTATTTGATGTATGATTATCTTCAGGCCAGGCAAAACCAATTCCTCCATGTTTATATCTGTTTGTTTCCAGATAAAATGTGTTCACACCCTGAAGCCCAACACCTGCATAGTAAACAAATTTATCGATGTGTTCCTGATATTCACCAAACTCCCGATACTCTTTATGTAAACCCATCAAACTTGCCAGTTCTTCATTATGAATACGCAAAGCCTCTGCACAAGCATCTTCCAATGAGAGGTTATATTCCTGCTGTAATACGAAAACCAAATTAAAAACTTCTGTTCCTTTAGCCATTTCTTTAGGCAGAGAATGAAGATCATTTTGCCAGGCGACAACCAGAGTCATATGGGAAATCATTTTTTGTACCACGATATGCTCAAAGATATGTTCCGGCAGGACAAGACCTGATTCAATCTCGCCAAAAATCAGATAAGGACGCATTAGAACCGAATATTCACGAATGGTTTTATAAAGATTCAGTGACGGCGGGCGGTGTGCTATTTTGTAAGGATACTCCAGCTCTATTCCATATCTGAAGGATTGATAAAAATAGTAAACAAACCGCTCAAACCATAGATCTGGCATAAAAGCACGAAATTCATCCCGGATCATTGCCATATGATGATAGAGTGCATTTTCCTCCGGCAAGGGTTGAGCACCCTTGAGAATATCGGTACAACGAATCCGTAACTCCTGAATTTCCTCAAGAGACGAATGTTCCACCTGATCATCGAGAGCAACATACTGAAGCATGAACCTGTTGCATGGAATGGCCTGCTCATAGGTTAGGTGTGGCCACATACGAGCAGTACACATATGCAGTTCCATTTTTTTATAAATTTTGCGTTGTTTTTCAGTCAAAAAAGTATAATCCTTATCAATCCAATCATCCATATCTTTTCCCATTTGTTCAGCATGTGGATGAATAAGATCGGGCCATGGGTAACATCCCCGTGGTAAATAATCTGCACTATTAAATTGTTCTGGTGTCATTTTTATTTATATTTTAAAATTATTTGTACTTAAGTTTTATGCTAAAAAAATCCAGTTGTGATTTATTTAGCATATTGATTGTTGCTATAATACCGCTTTGTATTTCATAGATCATGCATTCACATATGGGTATATCCATCAATATGTTCTGCACATCTGGCAGGTAATCAATGTATTATCACCACGAGCTTAATATCGTTTCAAATACTACAGTAATCATTCATATTTTATTGAAATTGGTTCTGTCCTAAGGTTTCTTTTAATTCGGAAGCACTAGGAAATTCAGTCCTGTTGTAACGGTCAAGCTTGGTAGATATATTTTTCCAGCCGCTCAGTACCATACTCATATAA
>Ga0157370_10004354_pt1 | contig 16258 bp, 16 predicted proteins | sample C35metaG_FD_113463 | JGI IMG/M metagenome (GOLD analysis project Ga0157370, IMG submission 113463) | Corn rhizosphere microbial communities from Kellogg Biological Station, Michigan, USA - C3-5 metaG | ecosystem: Host-associated > Plants > Roots > Rhizosphere > Soil | place: USA: Michigan...
GATCGGCAGGAGTTCATCCTGCTTTCCGACACGCTCGGCCTCTCGATGCTGGTCGACCTGATCAACCACGACGCAGGCGTTGGAGCGACCGAGTCGACCGTGCTCGGGCCGTTCTGGGTCGCCGATTCGCCGTGGCGCGAGCGGGGTGCGGTCATTGCAAGGCCGGACGACGGCGAGCCGCTGCACGTCTTCGGGCGGGTGTTCGACCTCGAAGGGACGACGATCGGCGGGGCGGTACTCGATGTCTGGCAGGCCTCGGGGCGGGGGTTGTATGACGTGCAAGATCCGTCGCAACCACGCGGAAACCTGCGTGGGCGCTTCCGCTCTGACGCCGACGGGCGGTACGACTTCTGGACCGTGCGGCCGGTGGCGTACGCCATCCCGGACGACGGGCCGGTCGGCAAGATGCTCGCCGCGCTTGGTCGGCACCCATGGCGGGCGGCACACATCCATTTCCGGGTTTCGGCGGATGGCCACCGCCCGGTGACGACGCACGTCTTCGATGCGGACGGCGGTTATCTCGACAGCGACACGGTTTTCGGCGTGAAGCCATCACTCGTGCGGACGACGAGCCTGCGCGAAGGTGCGCCGCCCGAACCGTTCACAGGCGATCATCACCACGCGCTCGAATACGACTTCGTGCTCTCGCCGAACGCCGCAATGGGGTGAGTGACGGGATTTGAACCCGCGACACCCGGGACCACAACCCGGTGCTCTGCCAACTGAGCTACACCCACCATGTGCTGTCGACACTCGCGCGTTTCGGGCGCGGGGTCGGGGAAAGTGTAGCCGGGTCAGGCGTCTGGGTCGGAATCGGATTCAGCGGGCACGACGTCGGCCAACTGGTCGAGTGTGGCGCCACTGAGCTGCGCCGCGATCGCTCGGGCCGTCGGGGTGTCGGGTCCGGGCTGCGGGACGAACAGCGCCTCGCGGTAATAGCGCAGCTCGGTGATGCTCTCGCGGATGTCGGCCAGCGCCCGGTGGCCGCCCTTCTTCTCAGGGCTTGCGAAATAGACCCGCGGATACCACCGGCGGGCGAGCTCCTTGATGCTCGAGACGTCGATCATGCGGTAGTGCAGGTGGTTGTCGAGGGCCGGCAGGTCGCGGGCGATGAAGCCGCGGTCGGTGGCGATCGAGTTTCCGCAGAGCGGGACCTTGCGCGGCTCGGGCGCGTACTCGCGCACCGCGGCGAGCAGCCGCTCTTCGGCTTCGTCGAGGGTGATACCGCTCGGCAGTGCGTCGAGCAAGCCGGACGTCGTGTGCATGTGCCGCACGACCTCGGGCATCTGGTCGAGCGCCTCCTGCGGAGGCTTGATCACCAGATCGACCCCGTCGCCAACGATGTTCAGCTCGCCGTCGGTGAGGAGAAGTGCGACCTCGATCAGCGCGTCGGCATGGAGGTCGAGGCCGGTCATCTCGCAGTCGATCCACGCGAGGTAGTCGCTCATGAGCGGGCCTTCGAAGGGCGCAGCGAAGCCCACCCGGGCTGAGGAGAGGGCCGGCGAAGGCCTGCGGAATACGGCGTCACGAGATCACTCTAGGTGGTCGCACCCACCGCGCCGATCGACTCCGGCACGGCTGTGGAAGCCCGGTGCGTCAGCCGCGGGATGGCCCTGGACCGGCGAAACCCCCCGATGAACGGTCTGCAGACCGTTCATCGGGGGGTTGAGCCATCTTTACGTGATCGACTCCCGGGGTCTGGGAGGGTACCGACGAGCTCAGCCGCCGATGTAGGACATCTCGATCTTGTGCGGCTTGCGGTCGCCGGTGTGGGCGGCCCGCAATTCGGAATAGCGGTCGGCGCGCGCCGTCCAGAGCTCTCGGATGGCCGCGTCGAGGTCGCGCGCCAGCTCTTCGCCGTCCGCACCGCTTCTGACGACCGCACGAAGATCGTGGCCGCGCGACGCGAACAAGCAGGTGTAGACCTCGCCGATCGCGCTCAGCCGCGCGCGGGTGCAGTCGCCGCAGAACGGCTGGGTGATCGAGGAGATGACGCCGATCTCACCGCGACCGTCGAGGTAGCGATAGCGGTTGGCGACCTCGCCGACGTAGTTGGCGTCTGCCGGTTCGAGCGGCCAGCGCTCGCCGATGCGCCGCACGATCTCGGCCGCTGGGACGACTTCATCGAGCAGCCAGCCGTTGCTGTCGCCGACGTCCATGTACTCGATGAACCGCACGATGTGACCGCGCTCGCGGCCGAACTCGGCGATGCGCTCGACGTCGGCGTCGTTCCAACCGCGGCGCACGACCGTGTTCAGCTTGATGGGCCCGAATCCGGCATCGGCTGCTGCTTCGATGCCTTCGAGAACGGCGTCGAGCGAGATCTCGGTGTCGGCGAGCTTGGCGAAGGTTTCCGGGTCGAGGGTGTCGAGGCTGACGGTCACCCGGCCGAGGCCCGCGGCCCGCAGTCGAGCCGCGTGACGGCTGAGCAGCGACCCGTTGGTCGTGAGCGCGACGTCGTCGATGCCGGGCACCGCGGCAACCATCGAGACGAGGTCGGGCAGCCCGGCCCGCAGCAGCGGCTCGCCGCCGGTCAACCGAACCTTGCGCACACCGGCCCGAGCGAAGGCCGCGACCACGAGCGCGATCTCCTCGAAGTGCAGCAGCTCGTCGCGCGGTGCGAACACGAAGCCGGGGCCGAACACCTCGCGGGGCATGCAGTACCGGCAGCGCATGTTGCAGCGGTCGGTGACCGAGACGCGCAGATCGTGCAGCCGCCGGCCTCGGGTATCGATCGGTTGGTCTGTGGCGGTGACGGCGTTCAGCGCAACCTCCCGGCGTGGCCGAGCATCGGAGAAATCGCAGCGCCAAGGTCGTCGCCCGCCCCCGGCATCCGGACGCCGCCCTCGTGCCGACGGGCCTGCGGGTGCTCGCCGATCCACGCCTCCGCGACCGCGGTCGCGACCGCCTGGTGCAGGCGCGCCTGGAACATCGTGGGCACGACGACGCCCAGCGCGCGCTGCTCGTCGGTGACGATGTCGGCGATAGCGCGTGTTGCTGCCTGCTTCATCGCGAGGGTTACCTTCGATGCGCGGACGTCGAGCGCTCCGCGGAAAAAGCCGGGGAAGCACAACGCATTGTTGATTTGGTTCGGCATGTCGGAGCGGCCGGTGGCGAGCAGCGTGTCGGGCCGGGCCTCGTCGGGCAGCAGCTCGGGCTCCGGGTTCGACAGCGCGAACACGATCGGCCGGGACGCCATCGTCTTCAGCAGGTCAGGATCGACAGAGCCACGGCGTGCCGTGCCGATGAACACGTCGGCGTCGCGAAGCGCCGCCGCAAGGTCGGTGATTCCACGCGGGTTCGATCGCTCGGCGAGAGCGCGGTGATGCGGCAGGCCGTTCTTGGGGGTCAGCGCACCATCGCGGTCGAAGATCGCGATGTCCGTCACGCCGGCGTCGAGCAGCGCGGTGCTGATCGCGGTCCCCGCGGCTCCGCAGCCAACGAGAACGATGCGGACGTCGGGAAACGTGCGGCCCGTGATGCGACAGGCGTTGAGCAGCCCTGCGGACACGACGATCGCGGTGCCGTGCTGATCGTCATGAAAGACCGGGACGTCGAGCTGGCGCTGCAGCTCGGTCTCGACCTCGAAGCACGCCGGCGCCGCGATGTCTTCGAGATTGATGCCACCGAAGCCGGGGGCGATCGCAAGTGTTGCGTCGATGACGGCTCGGGCGCTCCTTGCGTCGAGGCACAGCGGATAGGCGTTGACACCGGCGAACTCCTTGAAAATCAAGGACTTGCCCTCCATCACCGGCAGAGCGCCGAGCGGCCCGATATCGCCGAGCCCGAGCACGGCGGTGCCGTTGGTGACGATCGCGACCGAGGTGCCCTTGGCGGTGAGGGTCCACGCCGACTCCGGGCGCGCGGCGATAGCTGACGCGACGCGGCCGACGCCCGGCGTGTAGGCCATGGTCATGTCTTGGCGGGTGCGCAGCGGGGTGCGGGCAGTGACTTCGATCTTGCCGCCGAGGTGGTAGAGGAAGGTCGGGTCCGACGTGTGCCGCACCCGCACGCCGGTGTGGGTCTCGAGCGCGGCAGCGACCTCGTCGACATGATCTTCGTCAATGGCGAGGAGCGTGAGGTCGACGGTGGCGCCGGCGGTCGTGACATCGACGAGATCCATGCCGGTGACGACACCGCGGGCGTCGCTCACAACGTCGGCGAGGCGGGGGAGCAGCGTCGGGTCGTGCGGAGCCATCACGCGCATGGTGACCGTGTAGCCCGCGCCCGCCCGGCGGCCGCGCGGCAGATCAAGCGCGGGCTCGCGCCGCGCCTCGGCCGGAGTGGCCGGCGTTTCGCTCATGCTTCATCATCGCGCAATGTCGGGCGCCGGGCCGTGTGGCAGTGGCCACATCTCTGATCATCGAAAACTCGTTGGCAGATGCATGTAATGACTCCGCCATTCTGGACATCTCATGGGCGTGGGTAACGAGGCAGCAGCGGCCGGCGATGCAGAGCGGTACGCCGCCCTGTATCGCCGGCACGTGCGCGTTGTCTACAACTACGCCTGGCGCCGGGTCGGCGAAGCTGCGCAGGACGTCGTCTCGGAGACGTTCCTCGTCGCCTGGCGGCGGATGCCGCGGCTGCCGGAGGACGAGGAGCTGCCCTGGCTGCTCGGCGTTGCTCGGCGCGTGGTGGCGAATACGGTACGAGCTCGCGCGCGCGACGTCCGGCTGGATCGCCATCTGCGGGCGGCGCTCGCGGCCGGCGTCGGCGTCGTCGAACCCGATCACGCCCAGTCGCTGTGTGCTCGCGACGAGGTGTTGACGAGCCTGGCGAAACTCAACCCGCGAGACCAGGAGTCGTTGCAACTGGTCGCTTGGGAAGGCCTTGATCTCCGCGACGCCGCGCGCGTCGTCGGGTGCAGCACGACCGCGTTCGCGGTGCGGCTGCATCGCGCTCGACGGCGGCTCGCCCAGCTACTTGATGCCGGAGACGACGAGGACGCCGTTGACCGCGCGGTCGTCGGCGCCCAACCGGGCGGCCCGGCACACCAACGGGAGACGACATGAATGAGCTTGCGGAGGTGCGCGAGCTGCTCGCCGCGCATGACCCGCTTACCCAAAGCAATGAGCCGCTCGACGATCTCGCGATCGAGCGCATGTGGCGTGGTCTTCTCGACGACATCGAGAACGGCACGACGTCGGGCGTGCGTGCCCCTGCGCGGCACAATCCCCGGCTGGTTCGGTCAGCGGTGGCATCGGTGGCAGTCGCCGCGTGCGTTCTCGCCGGTCTCGCCATCGCAGGGCAGCACAACTCGCCGTCCGCACGTCACTATCTGTCGTTGCAGCCGCTCGGCTACTCACGTGCGGTCGATCCGACGTCGGCTGCGCCGACGCTTCGGCAGTTGGCGTTGGTCGCGGGCGCGCAGCCGGAGGTGGGCGGGCCCTGGTTCTACCTCGAGACCGCCTCATGGTCGACGTTCACCGGATCCGACGCGAGTTCACTGCCGGCAGGCATGCCGAACGTCCTCGAGCAGTGGATCGGTCCGGACGGTTCGCAGCGCGTCGTCTCGCACACCGACCTGCCCGCCCCTGCCGCGGGATTGAAGGCATGGTTGGACGCCGGCCTGCCGCTCGCCGGTGGTCGGGTCGAGACGCACACTGCGCCGGCGTCCGACAAGAAATTCCCGGCCGATCTGTCGACCGACCCCGCGACCCTGCAAAAGCAGTTGCTGGACGCCGAGGTCGGCACCGAGCGCACGGGAGCACCACCCGAGGCCGACGAGCTCATCGCGGCGGTGAAGGACCTGCGCGCGTCATATCCGATGACGCCCGCTCTGCAGGCTGCAGTGCTGCAAATGCTCGCCGACCGGCCAGAACTGATCAGCCTCGGCACCGCCACCGACCGGCTTGGCCGCACGGTTCAAGCGATCGCCCTCGACTCGACCGATTCAGGTCTGCCGACCCGCCACGTGTTGTTGTTCGACCCGTCGGACGGCGAGTTGCTCGGCGAGGAAGACATGCTCACCAAGAGTGCCGGCAGTCTCGGTGTGGCGATCCCGTCGGTGATCTCGTACGCCATCTACGTGCGAGACGGTCACGTGCGCACCGACACGAGTTTGCCGCCGCCGCTGTGAGAACCAGGCTTTCGTCAGCGAGGTCCGGATACCGGGCCTCGCCGCGGCGTGCCCGCCGATCGGAAGGTCGCGGGCGTCCACCGCCTGTGGCCGCGGCGTCGACATGGCTTTGAGACGACACCGCCCTTAGCGGCCCCTTACCCACAACGCTTCGAACGGGGATACACATGAAGGCTTGGCTCAAGCGCGTCTTGCCCGCGCTTTCCGCCGCGACGGCACTCGCTGTGAGCGGCGTCGGCGGTGGTGTTTCCGCAGCCGCAACCGGATCGACCGGCGGCGCCGACGATCCGTCTGCGCCGGCGTCGGCCGCCACGGTGAATCCGTGGATCGCGGAATCAGGACTGCCGCCCGGCGTAGCACGCCAACTGCAGCAACAGATCGACGAACAGATCGCCGCGTACGGCGGCACCCAGATCAGCCCGTATGAGGTCTCGTACAACGGCGGTAACGCGATCATGGTGTTCGCCAACCCGCTGACCGGCGAGTTCCCGACGAACCCCGCCGACCGCGCCGAGGCGCACCGGCCGGCACCACGGAACGCGCCGGGCGTGAGCCCGCAGCTGACGGCGGCGACGACGTCCTACCGGTACGGCTGCCCGTACAACGCCACCTCGGGGTGGACGTGCTTCTACCAAAACATCGACTTCAACAACTACAGCTGCCCCGGAGGCGGCGGCTGCGGTGACGGCGGCCGGATGTTGCAGTTCGAGTCCTGCGGTACGCAAAGCCTTGCGACGTATGGGTTTTCTCGGCAGACCACGTCGTGGGTGAACAACACGAGCGCTTATGTGGCCGTCTACGACTCGAGCGAAAACCCGCTGTGGGACGAGTCGCCCGGCTCGGCCGACGCCTATGTCGGAAGCACCGCCAACGACAAGGCCGACAACTTCTGGCTCATCTGCTAACAGATAGCGGAGCCAGCCAGGTCAGGGGGAGTGAGGGGCCAGCACGCCGCGTGCTGGTCCCTCACTTTGTGGTTTCACGACGGGGTTGTGGTTTCACGACGGGGTCGTGGTTTCACGACGGGGTCGTGGCTTGACGACGCGCAAAGCGGGAAGACCCGCGGAAGATTTGACAACTTAGGCGACCCTAAGCTGCAATAGCCGACGGGGGTAAGGGCAGCCTTACCGTTTCTCCCCATTTGAGCCCCTTCGAGAGGACGCCGTGAGCCCGGCCAAGATCGCATTGCTCGGTGCCATCGCCGGCATCACTATCTACATCGGCTTGCCGATCGGCCGCGTTCGGCGACCCATGCCCGGCCTGAAGACGCTCCTCAACGGCGTTGCCACCGGCATCCTCGTGTTCTTGTTGTGGGACGTGCTCGCGCACGCGTGGGAGCCGATCGACGGTGCGCTCGCCGACAAGCATTACGGCTCGGCCGTCGGCAACGGCATCGTCATGGGCGTTTGCTTCGGCGCCGGCATGCTCGGCCTGATCGGCTACGAGAAATGGATGATCCACCGCGCGCGCCGCAAGCAGCCGAGCCTCGGCCCTGGCGCGGCGGCTGTCGCCGAACTGCAGCGTCCGCACCCACTGCTCGGCACCCAGGCTCGCCGGCTGGCCTTGTTCATTGCGGTGGGCATCGGTCTGCACAACTTCGCCGAGGGTTTGGCGATCGGCCAGTCCGCGGCGTCCGGCGAACTCACCCTTGCCACGATGCTGGTGATCGGCTTCGCGCTGCACAACGCCACCGAAGGCTTCGGCATCGTCGCGCCCCTGGCGACCGAGGAAGAACGGCCGTCCTGGGCGGTGCTCGGCCTGCTCGGGTTGATCGGTGGCGGTCCGACGTTCGTCGGAACCATGGTCGGCCGCGCGTGGGTCAACGACACCGTGTCGATCGCTTTCCTCGCGCTGGCCGCGGGTTCGATCCTGTACGTGGTCGTCGAGTTGCTCGCCGTCGGCCGCAAGCTCGACCGCAAGACGTTGCTCAGCTGGGGGCTGGTCGTCGGCGTCGTCCTCGGTTTCTTGACCGACGCCATCGTGACCGCCGCTGGCGCCTAGCCGGCACGTTCTCCGGCGTCCGCTCTGCGAGAACGCGGGATGCGCTGACCGCACCCTCGAAGTTCTCCCTTTTGTGAGCGACGAAAGTGTGAGTGACGAGGAAGCGCTCGACGCGTATTCGGCCGTTGTGGTGCGGGTTGCTGAGCGAGTGCTGCCGAGCGTGGCCAGCCTGCGGGTGCGGGTGCCGGGCGGGATGGGCGCTGGCAGCGCCAGCGTGATCACTGCCGACGGCTTCCTGCTGACCAGCGCGCACGTCGTCGACGGTGCCGAGCAGGTCGAGGCGCTGTTTGCCGACGGCACCGAGATCAGGGCCGACGTCGTGGGGCGCGACCCGCTCTCCGATCTCGCGGTGTTGCGCACCCGCGGCGCGGTGCCGCCACCGATCCCGCTTGGCGACGCTTCGCAACTGAAGGTCGGGCAGCTCGTCGTTGCCCTGGGCAACCCGCTTGGCCTCGCGGGAAGTGTGACTGCCGGCATCGTCTCGGCACTCGGCCGCTCGTTGCCGACTCGTGCCGGGCGGGTGGTCGATGAGGTGATCCAGACTGACGCCGCATTGAACCCCGGCAACAGTGGCGGCGTACTTTCCGACAGCGCGGGTCACATGGTCGGCGTCAACACTGCCGTCGCAGGCATCGGGCTTGGGCTCGCCGTCCCGATCAATGCGACCACGACAGGGCTGATCACGACGCTCATGACACGTGGTCGGGTGCGTCGAGCGTGGCTTGGCATCGCGGGTGCGCAAAGCCCGCTACCGCCGGCCCTCGCTGACAAAGTTGGACGCCGCTACGGGCTGCGGGTGGCGCAGGTTGTTCCGGAAAGCCCTGCTGCCCAAGCCGGACTGTTGCGCGGCGACATCGTGGTCGCTGTCGGCGGCGAGCCGGTCGTGACGAGCACCACCATCCAGCGCCTCATGGTCGAAGGCGTGATCGGTCAGCGGCTCGAGATCACCGTCTGGCGAAACGGTGCACTGGTTGACGTCGTCGCGCTGCCGCGGGAGCTCGTCGACAGCTGACTTCCCGCGCTGCTTTTCCTGCTCACTGAGTAAGTCCTTCATCAGCTCCGTCGTAATTGTCGTGAGCAGTACGCAGTCGAGCAACGACGACCTGTTGCGTGCCTTGTACGACGAGCACGCTGCGGCGCTGCTGACGTTTGTCCGCCGCCTGCTCGACGGAGATCGCCAGCTCGCCGAGGACATCGTTCAGGAGACGTTGCTGCGCGCCTGGCGGCACGCCTCGCGGTTGCCCGCGGACGGCGTCCGCGCGTGGTTGTTCACGACAGCCCGGCGGCTCGTCATCGACACGTATCGTGCGCGGCGTGCACGGCCGACGGAGACGTCGTCCGATGCGCTGGCCTACGCGGTAGCGGCCGACAGCCTCGACGCCGCGCTCGATGCCGTGCTCGTCGCGGATGCGTTGCAGGCGGTCACCCCCGCACACCGTGCAGTGCTCATCGATTGCTACTACCGCGGGCGGACGGCGTCGGAGATCGCAGCCGAACAGGGTCTGCCACCCGGCACGGCACGCTCGCGGATCTTCTATGCGATGCGAGCGCTGCGGCTCGCGCTGCAAGAGCGTGGGGTGACCGGGCCATGAGCTGTCAGATGGAAAGCTGGCTTGGCGCGTACGTGCTCGACGCGCTCGAGCCTGACGAAGCCGCGTCGATCCAGGCACACCTAGTGGGTTGCAGATCCTGCCGCGACGATGTCGTCGGGCTTAGTTGGATCCCTGAAGTGCTCGGGCGCGTCAACATCGCCGATGCGGAACAACTCGACGATCGGAGCGCACCGAATTCTTCGAATCGACCGTCGTCCGGGTTTCTCGAGAGGTTGATCGCATCGGCGAGTCGCGAGCGCCGCGACCGCAGGAGACATCGCTACTCTGCCGCGATTGCTGGCGCGGCGCTGTTGACGATCGGCGCCGGTGTGACTGCTGCTGCGATGGCGGGGGCGAAGCCCGCACAAACGGCTACCTTGCGCGCGGTCGATCCGAAGACCCACGTCAACGCCGTTGTGAAAGTGACGGCTCGAAGCTGGGGTACCCAGCTGCAACTGCAATTGTCTGGCGCTTACCCCGGGGGGCAGTGTGCGTTGGTTGCGCATGCGGAAGACGGTCGGGTCGACACTGCCGCGAGCTGGGTTGCGTCGGACGCCGGTACCGCGAATGTGCCTGGTGCCACGGCGATTCCGGCCGACCAGCTAGCTGAGCTCGACGTCGTTACCGCCGACGGGTGGCGACTCGTGCGGGTGCCCCTACCCGACCAACACAAATAGAAAGGCTGTAGGAATCACAATGGATTTCAAGAAATCAAGCCGCGCAATGACACGCCCGCGAACACTCGTTGCCATGACGGCGCTCGCCGGGCTGGTCGTCGCGGCGTGTTCCTCCAACACTTCCGGCGCCGCGTCCGCAGGGAACGGCTCGGCACAGGCGGGCGCGCCGGCCGGCACGACCGTGGCTACCAAATCGATATCGGGCATGGGTGATGTGGTCGTCGATTCGCAGGGCCGAAGCCTTTACTCGAGCGACCAGGAAACCACGGCCAAGCTTGCGTGCACGACGAGCGACTGCACAGCAATCTGGACGCCGCTTACCGTCGCGGCGGGTCAGACGCCGACCGGTCCGTCGCAACTGTCGGGAATGCTCAGCACGGTCAAGCGCCCGGACGGCAAGACCCAGGTGGCGTTGAACGGCAAGCCGCTGTACACGTTCACGTTCGACCACGCGCCGGGCGACGTCGGCGGCAACAACCAGAAGGACAGCTTCGGTGGCAAGAACTTCACCTGGCATGTCGCAACCGCCAGCGGTGGCGCGCCGCCTTCCGCGACGTCGACGCCGTCGTCCGGAAGCGGCTTCAATTACTGAGTCTTCATCGAGGTGCTCATGCTTTTGCCTCGGAGTTTTCGCCTCCGTCGTATGGTGTCGTGGCTGCTTCGACTCGTGGCGGCGGCCGCACTCGCGTTGGATAGTTACGTCCACGCAGATCTCGCGATGCGTTACGACCCGAACCAAAATGCCACGATCAGTCAGGGTGATCTGTTCCGTGTCGAAGCCGGGGTTGCCGCATTCGCAGCTTTGCTGATCGTCGTGGTCGGCAGCCGCATCGCGTGGGCACTTGCGTTCGTCGTCGCGGCGTCCGCGCTCGGCGCAGTCATGCTCTACCGGTACAACGACGTCGGTGTCCTGGGCCCGCTGCCCGACATGTATGAACCCAGCTGGTACTCCGAGAAATTGCTTGGCGCATATGCCGAAGCGGTCGCGGTGGTCGCGACCGTGGCCGGTTTTCTGACGACGCGCATCCGGAAATCGCACCCGGCGCCGGTGGCTGGCGAACTCGTTGGCAGCTGACAGCGGTCAGCTGCCAACGACGGCTGCCGTTACGCCTGGGCGATGCGGACCAGGTTGCCTGAAGGGTCGCGGAACGCACAGTCGCGCGCGCCCCACGGCTGGGAGGTCGGCTCCTGCAGCACCTCGGCGCCGGACGCCCGGACTTTCTCGAACGTGGTGTCGAGGTCGTCGGACTTGAAGATCGCGGCCTGCAGGGATCCCTGCGTTACCAGCGTCAGGAGCGCGTCTCCTTCGGCCTGCGAGCGACCGCCGTGCGGCTGGAACAAGACGATGCCGACGTCCTGGCCCGGGGCGCCGACGGTGACCCAGCGGAAACCTTCGGAGGAGACGTCGAGCCGGACCTCGAGGCCGAGCGCGTCGCGGTAGAAGCCGAGCGCCGCCTCCGGGTCGTGGACGGGGATGAACATCGAAGAAAGCGTGAGTGTCATGTGAAGACCGTACGAGCACCGACTCGGTGCGCGCTTCTCCGATCCTGCTCAAACGGTGAGCGGCGTGCGTCGCGGTCGCGTCGAGACCTTCGTGACGCAGGCCGGCACGAGCTCGAGGTGGCGGTGGTCGCGCGCGCGGTACTGCGAGGGCGTTTCGCCGACGATCTCGGTGAACCGCGAACTGAACGAACCGAGCGACGTACAGCCGACCGCCATGCAGGCGTCGGTGACCGACATCCCCTGGCGCAAGAGCGCCTTGGCCCGCTCGATGCGCCGGGTCATCAGATAGGAGTACGGCGTCTCGCCGTAGGCCGCGCGGAACTTGCGGGAGAAATGCGCCGGCGACATCAGGGCGGTTCGAGCCATCGCGGGTACATCGAGAGGCTGCGCGTACTCCCGATCGATGCGATCTCGCGCCCGGCGCAGATGCGCGAGGTCGGCAAGCTCCTCCGGCGTCATGCCAACGACGTTACGCGACCCGTCGCCGTCCGCACGAGTCGATTGGACGACGGGGCAGGGCGACGGCTCGGTAGCTGCCGGCGCTAGGCAAGGGCATTTGCGACCTCCTCGAGGCGTGCTCCGCGGGAGGCCTTGACAAGGACAACGTCGCCAGCGGCGAGGTGACAGCGCAGCCAGTCGACGGCCGCGCCGTTCCCGGTCAGCGCAACTGCCCGCTCGCCGGCGCCGTCGGCGATCGCCCGGGCCGCCTCGCCCACCGTGATCACCACATCGGCCACCGATGCGGCGTACTCCCCGAGGGCATGATGTTCAGCCGCGCTGCCGTCGCCAAGCTCGAGCATCTCGCCGAGCACAGCGACGCGCCGCCCAGCCTCGATGGCCACCAGCGCGTCGAGCGCGGCGCGGCACGACTCCGGATTGGCGTTGTACGAGTCGTTGAGCAGCGTCGCGCCGCGGGCGAGGTCACGCCGCTCCATACGCCACTTCGACAACGAGGCAGTGACCAGCGAAGCCGCGGCTGCATCGAGCGACACGCCGGCCGCGAGCCCCGCCGCCACCGCGGCCGACGCGTTGAGCGCCTGGTGCGCACCGACGAACGGCAGTGTGACGCGAGCCGACGCCTGTGCGGTACGCAGCGTAAAGGACGGCTGGCCGAACTGATCCAGCGCAAGATCTAGCACCCGCACGTCAGCATGTTCCGCGCGGCCAAAGGTCACCACGGCGCCATCGGTCAGGGAGCGGATCGCGGCCACCCGCGGGTCGTCGGCGTTGAGGACCGCGGTACCGCCGGGCGCGAGCCCCTGCACCAGCTCGCCCTTGGCCCTGGCAATGGCCTCGCGCGAGCCGAACTCGCCGAGGTGAGCGTGGCCAACGTTGAGAACGACCGCGATGTCGGGCGCGGCCAGGCGGCATAGCGCGGCGATGTCGCCGACATGGCGGGCCCCCATCTCGAGGACGAGGAATCGGGTGGCGGCGTCGGCACGCAGCATGGTGAGCGGCACGCCGAGTTCGTTGTTCAGCGAGCCGATTGTGGCGGTCGTCGGAGCCGCGCTCGCCAGCACCGCCGCCAGCAGATCCTTGGTACCGGTCTTCCCCTGGGAACCGGTTATCCCGACGACGGTCAGCCGGTTGCGCAGCCGGCCGACGACGTGAATGGCGAGTGCTTGCAGTGCCGCCTGGGTGTCATCGACGACGACGGTGGGCAGCGGTGTGGGCCGCGAGCCCAACACGGCGACCGCGCCTGCCTCGCCGGCCTGGCTGGCGTAATCGTGGCCGTCGACGTGTTCGCCTACGAAGGCGGCGAAGAGACCGCCGGGCTCGGCCTGGCGACCGTCAAGCGCAGTTGGCGCCGCCACCATCACATTGGCATCGCCCTCGACCGTCCCGTTGACGACCGTGGCGATGTCGCCGACGCTGAGGGGGATCACGGCAGGGTGGCGAGAAGGCCGACGATGCGCAGCGACATGCTGTCAGAAGGTACGGGCGGACACATATCGTCGGCATATCGAAAAACCCATACGTGGTAGCAACATCGCGCTGTCTTGACTGTTGGCATGACCCACAGCGAGCCACCGGCGCTCTTCGCCGCTCAACCGATGGGAATCACCGTTTACGGGTGCGGGCAAGATGAGGCGCTGGCGTTCCGGGAGATCGCACCACGCTTTCACGTCGTACCAACGGTTACCGATGAAGCGGTGACGGAAGGCAACGCGGCGCTCGCGCGCACTCATCGATGCATCAGTGTCGGCCACAAGACGCGCGTGACGAACCGCACCTTGCTGGCGCTGAGCCAAGTCGGTGTCAGGTACGTGTCCACACGGAGCGTCGGGTACGACCACATCGATCGGAGCTACGCGCAGAGCGTCGGCATCTGTGTTGGCAATGTGGTCTATTCGCCCGACAGCGTGGCCGACTACACGCTGATGCTGATGCTGATGGCGCTACGAAGCGCGAAGTCCATCATCCGCCGCACCGACACGCACGACTACAGACTGCCTGATGCCCGCGGGAGAGAGTTACGTGACCTGACAGTCGGCGTGATCGGAACCGGGCGCATCGGCGCAGCAGTCATCGACAGACTGCTCGGATTCGGCTGCCGGACGCTCGCGTACGACACCCGTCAGAGCGCCCCGGTTCGCTACGTCGAGCTCGATGAGTTGCTACAGGAGAGCGACATCGTTTCCCTCCACACCCCACTCACCGCGAACACCCATCATCTTCTGAACCGCCGGCGTATCGAGCTGATGAAGCACGGCGCGTTCGTCGTCAACACTGGACGCGGCTCGCTTGTCGATACCGAAGCCCTGCTCTCGGCGTTGGAAAGCGGCAGGCTCGGCGGTGCGGCATTGGACGTCGTCGAAGGAGAAGACGGCATCTTCTACACCGACCGCCGAAACCAGCCCATCGAGAGCCAGCCATTGTTGCGGCTCCAACAGTTACCGAACGTGCTCGTCACGCCGCACACGGCGTACTACACCGACCACGCCCTGAGCGACATCGTCGAGAACACCATCGCCAATTGTCTCGAGTTCGAAAGGGAGAACGCGGCGTGGACCGGCTGAAGATTGGGATCATCTTCGGTGGCAGCTCCGAAGAGCATTTCGTCTCTGTCAAGTCAGCACAGGAAGTTGAGAAGCACCTAGATTGCGAAAAGTATGACCCGCTGTGGATCGGAGTCACCGAGAGCGGCGCCTGGAAGCTTTGCGACGGGCCCGGAGGAGGGTGGGAAGGCGGCAGCTGCCGCCCCGCCGTGCTGTCACCCGACAGCAGCGTCCACGGTCTGCTCGTCTTGGAGCAAGAGCGCTACCAGATGATCCGGCTGGACGCAGTCTTTCCCGTTCTGCATGGCAAGTTTGGTGAGGACGGCGCGATGCAGGGCTTGCTGGAGCTGGCTGGCATCCCTTACGTAGGTTGTGACGTGCAGAGTTCGGCGGTCTGCATGGACAAGTCCCTTGCCTACGCCGTCGTCCGCAACGCTGGTATCGCCACGCCGAACTATCGCGTTCTCACCGCGGGCGAGGAGTCGGATCCCGGCAAGCTTCGATACCCGGTCTTCGTGAAGCCGGCTCGTTCGGGTTCGTCGTTCGGCGTCAGCAAGGTGTCTCGGCAAGAAGAGCTCGCGAGTGCGGTGGACACCGCACGACAGTACGACTCGAAGGTGCTGATCGAGGAGGCCGTCATCGGCAGTGAAGTCGGCTGCGCGATCCTTGGTGATGGCGCTTGTCTGGTCGCAGGCGAGGTAGACCGAATCGCGCTTTCTCACGGCTTCTTCAGAATCCATCAAGAGAGTGCCCCGGAGAGTGGCTCCGAGAATGCCACGTTCGTCGTCCCCGCTGATATCTCCGAGGAGGCCCGCCGGCTCGTCCAGCAGACGGCTAGAGCTGTTTACCGTGCCCTCGGATGTAGCGGCCTCGCGCGCGTGGACATGTTCCTGACCGAGAGCGGAAACGTAGTGCTCAACGAGGTCAACACGATGCCTGGCATGACGTCGTACAGCCGCTACCCGAGGATGATGGCGGCCGCAGGCTTGCCACTCAACGAAGTCATCGACAGGGTCATTTCCCTCGCCATACGCGGACAACGACGGTGAACAACGACTTCGTCTTCGTAGACGAGTTCGTGACCGGCATTCGCTGGGATGCCAAGTACGCAACCTGGGACAACTTCACCGGCAAGCCGGTCGACGGGTACTGCGCGAACCGGATTGTCGGCACCAGAGCCTTGTGCGCGGCCTTGGATCGGGCGCGTGAAAGGGCTGCGGTGGCTGGCTTCGGCCTGCTCCTCTGGGACGGCTACCGTCCTCAACGTGCGGTCGAGTGCTTTCTTCGCTGGTCAAGCCAGCCCGAGGATGATCGAAGGAAGCTACGGCACTATCCGAACATCAGCAGACCTGAGATGTTCGAACTAGGTTATGTGGCCGCCAAGTCCGGCCACAGCCGTGGCGGCAC
>Ga0157370_10004355_pt1 | contig 16256 bp, 11 predicted proteins | sample C35metaG_FD_113463 | JGI IMG/M metagenome (GOLD analysis project Ga0157370, IMG submission 113463) | Corn rhizosphere microbial communities from Kellogg Biological Station, Michigan, USA - C3-5 metaG | ecosystem: Host-associated > Plants > Roots > Rhizosphere > Soil | place: USA: Michigan...
ATTTCGCCCTTCCATGCCCCGCCGCGTCCCGTTAGGCCAGACGGCATCTCGTAGATTGGACAAATGGCGCTCAAACGAATGGACAACGTAGGAATCGTCGTCGATGACCTGGGCGGGGCGATCGATTTTTTTCGTGAACTCGGCCTCGAACTCGAAGGGCGGGCGACGATCGAAGGAGAATGGGCCGGACGTGTCACTGGACTGAACGATCAGCGCGTCGAGATTGCCATGATGCGGACGCCGGACGGCCACGGACGGCTCGAACTCTCCCGCTTCATCACGCCGCCTGCCGTCGCGGATCACCGCAAGGCCCCGGTGAACGCCCTGGGCTACCTCCGCGTCATGTTCGCCGTGGACGACATCGACGAAACGCTTGAAAAGCTCCGCAACCGCGGCGCGCAGCTCATAGGCGAAGTAGTCCGGTATAAAGACGCGTATCGGCTCTGCTACATCCGCGGGCATGAAGGGCTTCTCATCGGACTAGCCCAGGAACTCAGCTAAGCGCAATACGAAGACGTCGGAGAGACCGCCGCGTCAGGCGACAATTCCTCATACGCAAGCCGCCGTCGAATTTCCCGATGCCGCGCTCCGGACGCTGGAAATCATGGCGCGGACGGGGGCGTCACGGTGGCGGATCTGATTCCGGCGAATCCCGAGGCTCATGCGACCGCAGATCCACCGTACGACGAATGCCGGCCAATTTCGGCGCCCGGTATTCCAGCGGCGGAAACAGCACCGGTCGGCTCACATGGCCAAATTTCGTTCATCGCCGGTGTAACGGCCGCCGGTCTACTGTCACGTATAGGTGCGGCGAGAAGGTGACTCACACGTGGGGCCGACAGGCTCCCTCACTGGATCGTATTGCGCCTCCGCAGGTCGCCTGTGGACAAGTAGTGTAAAAATTTCGGAAAGGCCCGTTTTAAAAGATGCGCCTGGTTTCCGCGCGCCGTACAATGGAACCCGGGCTGGGAGGACTACAGTGGAAGATACCGCGCCAAAGGACCTGATCGGATTCCTGGATTATTGGCTTGTCAAAAGAGCGCCGTTTCAGTTGCCGGACAGGGCAAAGGAGTTCATCGTCCGGTATGGACCGTGGATCGCAATTGTGCTGCTGATAATTTCCCTGCCCGTGATTCTCATGGCATTGGGAATAAGCGCGGTGCTGCTGCCGCTTGTAGCGCCGTATCACGCGCCCGGATTCGGCCTTGCCGTCATCGTGCTGTTCGTGGAGCTCGCGCTGGACGTGGCAGCGCTTCCGGGCTTGTTCGCGCGAAAAATGTCGGGGTGGCGGCTGATCTTTTACGCGCGGATCGTGGCCATCGCCCATTCATTACTGAGCGGCGCAATTGTTGGCGCCATCGTGGGAGGCGTCATCGGGCTGTACATCCTGTTCCAGGTGCGCGGGCTCTATCACGAAGGGTCGGCCCGTGCGGCGTCCGGCGGAGCGGCTTAATTCAGGTCGGCCGCCAGGCTCGCAGCGACACACTCGAGGCTGAAGGCTGGACGACCGCGCTTATCGAATCAGGCTTCCCGCAACAGCCATTTCGCGGCGTTCTTCTGCATCTTCACGTACTCGGGATTCCACAAAACCGCGATCATGTGCCCGGGAGCCATGAAGCAGACGCGCCCCTTGCCATAATCGTAGGCCCAGACCGATTCTGACGTATTGCTTTTTCGGCCGGCGGAATCCGTGTAGTCGAGGCCGTTCTCATTGATGCTTCTGGCCAGCACATACTTCGGATCTTTGTCGTAAGTGACGTAATGCTGCTCGTCCGTCACGACGAAATCGTTCACCCCGCGGGTTATGGGGTGATCCCGATTGACGATGTGGACCTTGTATGGGCGAATCGGAGGATGGCCGGTATAAATCGCGCCCTCCACATCTCGGTAATCCTGGTTCATTATGGAGGCCTGGCTGTTGTTGTGGAACGCCCAAAGCGATCCGCCGTCCTGCACCCAGGCTTTGATGGCTTTTCCCTGTTCCGGCGTCATCCACCCGACCCGCTTGTCGCCGATCTTCTTCTCGATGGGCGGAACGCTGACGATATCCGACGGTTTGCCAGTCCAGTACATCGCCTGATAGTATCCGTGCGGGAAACGCAGGCCATCACGGAACATAATCAGGATGCGGTAATTCCTGAGGTTTTCCGCGGTCAGCAGTTTCTCTTCGTCGGTGAAATCGATGGACAGGCGGGCATCCTCGACCAGCGTGCTCGTGAGCGCCGCCCGAATGTAATCCGAATTATGCGACTCGTCGCCGCAAAGGGCGAAGGCCGTCGCCTTTGCCGCAGTCGCGAAAGCGCCTCGCGCGCTCAAGCCGACTGCGGCGATACCCATGGCGCGGAGAGCAGACCGGCGCGTTTCCTTCATTGAAGCCGACTCCCTTCTCGTATCTCAGAAATAGAACTTGCCTGCGAGTTGCATAATCCGGGGATTACCCGCGGTTGTGATGCGTCCGAAATTCGAACTGGCCAGCGAAGCGGTTGGGTTCGAGAAGTTGGGATGATTCAGGCTGTTGAACACTTCCCAACGAATCTCAAACCGCTTGCTTTCGTTAATGCGGAAATCCTTGAACATCCCGGCGTCGAGATTCTGCAGGCCGGGACCGATCAGAATATTCCGGCCGGACGTACCGAACGTGCCCAAAGCCGGAACCGCAAAAGCGGCGGTATTGAAATATTGCGCAAGCTTACTGCCCGTGGAGCGATCGTTATAGGTGACGGCCGGACCGATCAGGTCTCCGCGGTCGAGCCCAACGCCCGACATACTGCGGTCGGTACCCGCAGTCACGCTGAAGGGGACGCCGGTTTGCAACGTGAGAATGCCATTTACGGACCAGCCTCCAAGAAATGCCTGAACCAGCCCCTTCGATCCACGGAAGATCGGCAATTGCCAGATGAAGGATGTCACAAGCCGATGCCTTACATTGAAGTTGGCCAGACCCTTATCGAGATTCCAGTTGAACGGATCCATGGACTGGCTGCCGAGGCCGCTGTTTCCATCGTTCGATTCCAGATCGATGGCTTTCGAAAACACGTAAGATCCCAGGATCGTGAAGCCCCGATCGAAGCGCCGGTTCCAGTGTATCTGGAGCGAGTGGTAGGTGGAGAACGCCGTCGACTGAATACTTTCGATTGTCTGATAACCCTGATAGATACGACGTGAATCGATGTTACCGGTAGTGGATTGACCAGGGACGTAGATACCGGGATTGATCTGTTCGCTCACATGCAGGTGGGTTCCCTTGTTGCCCACATAGGCGACCGTGAGTACGAACTTCTGCCACAACTCGCGCTGTACATTGATATTCCACTGTTGTACGTAAGCGCTGGTGAAATCCGGATTCATGTCCATGATGGTCATGGGCAGATAGAAAACCTTGGATTGCCGCTCCTGCGGGGTGATATTCGTGGCTCCCTGATAATTCTGGAGTAACTGCAGGGACTGCAGATTATTGCCGTACGGGTTTGAAAGCTGCACGTTATATGTCGTCAAACCCCAGGAAAACGGCTGCGATGTGGGGTTCGAGTTCAGCGTAACCAGCTGCACGGTATCGGAAAAAATTCCGTAGGCGCCACGAATGCTGGTTTTGCCATCACCGAAGGGATCCCAGGCGAAGCCGATTCGAGGCGAGAAGCGGTCATAGCGGTTGGGAACGACGCCAAGTCCATGGATTCCCGCGTCGCCGGGGAACAGATATCCGAGCGGCGCGTGCGGATACACGGTGGATTGCTGCCCTGGGCGGAAAGCCGTGTTTTCGCCATAAGCGTCGCGGACGGTAATGTACGGCTCCCAGCGCACGCCCAGGTTCAAGGTGAGCTTGCGGCTCACGCGCCAGTCGTCCTGCGCATACAGAAACGGCGTCCATTTATATTGCCAGGAGGCGATGGGCGAATTCTGGTAGATACTGGCCGCGGCGCCGGAGTAAAAGTCGGCATACCCGTATCCATAAGACCCGGTAGCCTGGCCATTGAAGCTGAAGCCCGGATCCGTATCAAAGTTCTCGCGTCCGTTTCTCCGCACCTTCGCGATATCGCCACCAAGCTGGAGCAGATGATTCCCTTTGGTCCACGATACGGTGTCCACGAAGTGGTAGTTCATCATGTGGCTCATGTAGTTCGTCGCAATGGAGAGACCGAGGCCACCACTTATATTCAGGATCCAATCCGTGGGGATACTGGACGGAGCCAGCGCTATGCAGGAAGCGCACCCAAGCGCAGTCCAATTGGCGGGCGAGGTTACCTGCGGCATGCGGAAAAAGTTATTACGGGCGACGGTGAGCGAGGCGGAATTGATCAGCGACGGCGTGAAGATATGGGTGTCATTGAGCGTTGTGTTGTAAGTTACCCAGTCCAGACTTCCTTTGAAATTGGGCAGGGCAAAGGTGGTGAGGTTGTTATTGTCATCCCAAAAATACCGGACGCTTAACTTGTTGGCGTTGGAAAATGAGTGATCAATCTTCGCAACCATCTGGTCGTCATTGTTGGGGACAGTGGCGTTGTAGGCGAATATATTGCCGGGAGAGTTCGGCAGCGGCAGAAACGCTTTCGTGAAGGCCGTCGCTACCGGATCGAGCAAGCTGGCTGGAATCTGATTATTCGGCCAGGGCGTTCCATTGGGATTTTGCGCCGTTACCGTGCCCGGAGGCGCGACAGTGATCAGTTTGCCGCGAACATAGCTCTGGGAGAAATCGCCCTGGCGTTCGAGCGCGGAGGGAAGCACGGTTGAAGAACTGGTGAGGCCCTGCCGCTGACGTGTCCCTTCATAAGCAACGAAGAAGAACGTGCGATCGCGTCCGTTGTAGTGGGGCAAGAGGACGGGGCCCCCAATGTTGCCGCCGAACTGGTTGCGATGCAGGGGTGAAATTCCGGCGGAAAAGAAATTCCGTGAATCCATGTCGTTGTTGCGGAGGAAGTCGTAGAGCACGCCATGGAACTGGTTTGTGCCCGACTTTGTAACCATAGTGACGACCGCACCGGCATCACGCCCATTGACGGCGCTGTAACTGTTCTGCAGGATCGAAAATTCCTGCAGCGCATCGGGATTGGGAAACGCGGCGGGCACATTGTTGTACATGTCCATGTTCAAGCCGCCATCGAGCACGTATGCGGACTGGCTGGCGCGGGTACCATTGACGCTGAACACCAGGTTTGTGTTCAAGGCAATCGTGCTTGCGGCTGCGCCCTGTCCCATCTGGATGGCGCCGGCCAGGATGCCCTGCAATGAAAGCGCGTTGCGGCCGTTCAATGGAAGGTCGTCCATACGGCGGGAATCCACCACGTCCTTCACAGTGGAGGTCAGAGTGTCCACGGTGGTGACGTTCCCGGCAACCTCCATCACCTGCTTTACTTCACCTACGCGCATGGAGAGGTCTACGCGGAGCCGCTGCTCCACCTGAACCAGCACGTTCGAGCGCTCGATAGTGTCGAAGCCAGGAGCCTGCCCGGTGATGCGATAGCTGCCGGGCCGGAGATTGGGGAAGATGTAGTTTCCCGCATCGTTGGATTTGACGCTCTCCGTTACGCCGGTGGCTTCGTTCGTCGCGGTCACAGCGACCTGCGCGACATTTGCTCCGGACGGGTCCGTGACAGAGCCGAAGATTACGGCGTTACCTTGAGCAAACAGGGCAGGCGCAGCCAGAACTATGGACAGAACCCCAAGGCGCAGGATCATACCTTCTCCTCTATTCCCAATTCGCGGCTGAGGCCGCGTTGCGAGACTCAATACTTTGCGATGAAATCTGAGACCGTAGTGCGGAATTCTATCATGCAGAGCTTCCGGCGTTAGCGAGCCAATGCAGGCTCAGTATGGGCTCCGAGTAGCGCATTCGATCGGGTCGCGTTGCGGCAGAAGTGAAGTGGGGCGAGATGCAGCGCGATTTCTCCATCCGATTACATACGGTGATAGTCTGTGGCAGGTTTGGCGTGTTTGCCAAACAACTGCCCGTCCCAAGCGACGAGCGGGTGGAGAAGCGATGATGGCTGGAAGAACGCGCAGGGATTTTCTGACCGATGCCGCAGTGGCATCGACGCTACTCGTCGGCGGTTGCAACAATTCACGAAATAGCCCAACCGAAGCTCCAACGGACCAGGCGGGCAAAGCCGACGTGACTCTCAGGATCGGCAATGTGCTTGCAGATATCGCGAACGAGCACACAATCAGCACGATTGGCTACAACGGGTCCGTACCGGGGCCGCTGATCCGCCTTCGGGAAGGCGTTCCCGTAACAGTCGATCTGTTTAACGACACCGATACGCCGGAACTCGTGCACTGGCACGGACAGATCATTCCCGCGGCGGTGGATGGGGCTCAGGAAGAGAAGAGCCTCCCGGTCCCCGCCCACGGACACATTCGGTACCAGCTAACGCCTCAACCCGCGGGTGCGCGCTTTGTCCATACTCACGTGATGTCCATGGGCGATCTGAACCGCGGAACATACACGGGCCAGTTCGCGTTCGTCTACATCGAGCCGAAGAACAATCCGGGACAATTCGACCAGGAGGTCTTTCTCGCGACTCACGAGTTTGAGCCATTCTTCGGCGCCGAAGAGATGGAAGAGGAGGAGGAAGACAAAGAATTCGAACGCAAATTGAAGGAAGAGCACGAGAAGCAGCAGAAGCCCAATGGCTGGGAGATCGGCTACCAGCGCTTCACAATCAACGGAAAGGCGCTGGGCTACGGCGAACCCGTCCGGGTTAGGGAGGGCCAGCGGGTTCTATTTCACATCCTGAACGCGAGCGCGACGGAGAACATTCAGCTCGCGCTGCCGGGACATCAGTTTCAGGTGGTTGCGCTCGATGGGAATCCGGTTCCACAGCCGCAGTTGGTTGAGGTTCTGCAATTGGGTACTGCCGAACGGGTTTCAGCGATTGTGGAGATGAAGAATCCTGGCGTGTGGGTGCTGGGCACGCCAAAGGAGGACGACCGGGAGAACGGCATGGGGATCGTGGTTGAGTACGCCGGCCGCAGTGGCGCCCCGCGCTGGATCAAGCCACCAAAAGCGCGGTGGGATTACACTCAGTTCGGCCAGAGCAAACCGGTTCCGAATGTGGTTGAGACGATCCCACTCGCTTTCGGCAAAATCAACGGGGGAAAGGGCGGCTTTAACGGCTGGACGATTAACGGCGCCTCTTTCGATGAAAAGTCCGCACCCAGAACCCTTCAGAAAGGCAAACGGTACCGGCTGATCTTCGATAACCAGACAGACGACGCACACCCGGTCCACTTACACCGGAACAGCTTCGAGCTGACGAAGGTCTATGGCAAGCCAACAGCCGGCATTCTCAAGGACGTTGTTCTGGTGAGAGGCTTCGGGCAGATCGAGGTGGATGTGACGCCGGCTATGGATGGGTTGACTTTGTTCCATTGTCATCAGCAGCTTCATATGGATTACGGTTTCAAGTTGCTGTTCAACGTAGCTTAAGGCTGCCAGCGCGGATAACCGTGTAGCTGAGGCCCGATAACGTTCGAGAACTTATAGTTCGCGCGGCGGTCTGCGTCAATGGTCCAGAACATGGCGCCGATCATCCCCGGGTAGCCGTCCTTATTTCGCAGCTTGTACTTACTCCCGGCGGGAGCGTTTCCCGTGATGATGTAATTCATCGCCTGACTCACGATCCCGGGTGTCGTGTCTCCGGTCAAAAAACCCACCGCGACCTTTTCGGGAGGCAACGGCGGAAAGAACTGCTTCGGATCACCTCCGACATTGAAACCATGCAGGACCAGTTCGGTCATAGCGGCGTGGTAATCGACCGTGCCTGGCTGATAGATCTCGCCATCGAGCCCCTCGAGCGGAGGCGTGTTGTAATCCTGTACATCCATGAATGAAAGAATGTCGCGGAGCGCGTACGCAATCGGCAGGTATGAGCCGAACTGTCCGCCATAACTCGGATATCCGGACGGTATCTGCGTCCCTTCAGGGACAAGACTGATCATGAATCCGTGGCCGAAATGATCGTGTAACTGGCGCAGCGCGGAAATGAGATTGATGATGGACGGAGTCGTGGGCCTGCGAAAGTCCGTATCGCCCGGCGCGATTGATAGTGAGGGGCTCTCGAAGTCAATATCGATTCCGTCAAATCCGTACTCCTCGACAATCCGAGTGACCGACGAAATGAAGCTCGGGATGCGCTTCGGATCGGCGAGCGTGAAGTGCTGTCCGCCTCCGCCGAGTGAAATCATGACCTTCTTTCCGCGCGCTCTGAGGTACGCGATATCCGCCTTGAACTGCTGCGGGTCGAGACCCGCGGGAGCGTGGAAGCGCATGGTTCCTTCGGGCGCGTTGGGGTCAGGCGTGGAGAAAGCCACGATTACTACATCCCACTGGGGAGAAACTTCGCGAAGGGGAAAGGTGGAACCGGGACCGCCATAGCCGGCCCAATAACCGATGAGTTTGTGGCCGTTGGGCGTTCGAGCCGCAGGCGCAGCCGCAACGCTTGGGTGCGGAAGAACGGAGTCTGAGCGCCCTGCGCCGCGCGCCGGACAGGGCTTCGCCGGCTCCGAAAGCGCGCGCGGGTCCGGAAAACTGTAGTCGCTGCCAATGCCTTCGGCCGGGCCGATATACCAGGGCAGCAGCGCGACGTTCTGAACGTGGTAAGTGACTGTGCCGGCGCGCGCAGCGAAGGCATTCGACGCGGGCACATTGTTTTTAGGATTCGTGTCGGTGGGCTCGAGCAGAAAATAAGTGGAGCCGGCTCCCGAACCCGCGCAGGTTCGCTGCCCTCCAGGCTGCGTCAAAACCACGACGGGGCGCATCCAGGCTGGAAACGCGTTCCCCGGCACGCTGATGTTCCGGCCGCCCCGGACGAGCGGATCGTGCAACGGATCGTTGAAGAATTCTGCCAGTTGCTGAGTAAGTGGCTGAACGTCGCTGTCCTGAATGATATCGGGCGCGGCGTGAATGTAAGACGCGAGCACGAACGAGTTTCCGGTAGCGGAGTCGACGCCATGGGTTCCCCAGGAGCAACAAACCGTAGCATCTCCGAGTGAGTAGTAAGCGGTGTTGTGAGTAACAGCAATGACGAGTTTGCCGTTCTGCCGGGGAACCTGCTTGAACAATTCCCGTTGCAGGAACTCCACATCTACTATGGCGAACGAACGCCCGCTGCTCCTGGAAGTAAGTATGTACCCGTATCCGACAGGTACTTTCAACCTGAAAGGCTTTACCTCCGGCCTGGCAAGCAGCGTGTGCCACGTTCCTGCCTTCGGGAAGGTGGACCGCAGCATCGCATCCACGTACTGTGTGGCCCCCCCGGATGGGAACGCGAAGTTACGGAAGACCGGCGAACGGGTTATCCGCACGGCGTCGGGCGCCGCATCCATCACCAGGGGCTTCGAATCGAATGCGAGCGTTACGGGGATCAGGACGGTTGGGATGGCCGTGGTGCCGCCCTGGTTCGGATCACGGCCAGCCAGGGTGTAACGGGCCTGTCCCTCGGCGAATTGAAACGTCGGAACCGTACCCTGGGCATGCAACACGCGGAGCAGCAGCAGGATCAACAACAATCGGGCTGATGAAAACACAGTCTGATTGTGACGCACATGCAGCAGGACAACACGCGCAGATCAGGCCGAATGTTGCTGGCTCCGGGGTCAACCGGCAAGCACCAAACCGTTAGACAGCGTTTAAGCCTTCGAGGCTTTGGATAACACCTCGTGCAGGCGACGTCCGACTATGAGTTCCTCGCCAGGCTGAAGCATCCATACGCCGACCACGATCGTGTTCGGGCCGCTGGGTATCCCTGCCGAGGCTCCCCTGGTGCTGCCGGTGGAGGGATTCAGCTCAATGCTCGGAGTTCCCTTGCGCAGCTCGTCAAGAACGCTGCGGCCTGAAATCTTCACGCGGGTCGGATCATAGCGGATCAGCAGGTGAGGCACATGGTTCGCGACCGGGGGGATAACCACCTCAGTCTCGACCGAAGGGATGTTTTTCACCTCTTTCGCAATGCGATCGGCGCGCCGGCGGAATTCCGTTTCGAAACCGTCGTCGGACTGACTCAGGAACCAGTCCACCGCCGCCACCATACCGACGATCTGCTCCTTCGAGACCTTCTGGCCGCGCCCGACTCCATCGTAAGGGTTATTGTTCCTGGACGCCGCTTCGATGAGATCCCTGCGGCCGAGCAGCAGGCCCGCGTTTTGCGGACCACGGATGCCCTTTCCGCCCGAGAAGGTGACAAGGTCAAAACCCATCTGCGTATAGTTCCAAAGATTCGAGATCGGCGGGACGTCTGCGGCGGCATCGTTAAACGTGGGCACGTGATGCTCGCGCGCCACCCGGATCCAGTCCTCGCGGCCGATCTCGCCTTTTTCCGACGCATTGTAGAAATGGGCGAGAATCGTTTTATCCGTGAAGGCGGATTTGTAATCGTCCAGAGTCTGAACTTCCACGAACCGGATGCCGCAGCAGAGCAGACCCTGGTCGTAACCGTAGCGGTGGTCCTTTTGGATGATCACCTCGTTCTTCATTCCGGCGACATTGTTGGGTATGTCGCGAATACCGCATTTGTTCGCGACCATCACGGCCGCCGCGCATCCAAGCGTGAGCGCGGAGGAAGCGCCATCGCTGACCAGGGCGGCTTCGCACTTGAGCTTTTTGGCGATGTATTCGCCGGAGGCCTTCTGCAGGTCACTCAGACGGACCGGATGTTTGGCCGCACGAGCGACAGCAGCCTGGACCGCGGGCGGCATGATGGACGCAGTGAGGGCAGTGTAAGTGCCTGCCGCGTTGATGATTTTGGTTACGCCAAGCTTTTCGTAATAATCTTCGCCCTCTTCGGCGCCTGCCCGGGCGGCGGCCGGCGCACTCCGGGCGAAACCCGCCAGGCCGCCGGTAGCGACCAGATTCCGAACGGTCCCGAAAAATTCTCTACGACCTCGCCGAATACGCATGCAATTCTCCTTTCGATGCCTCGGGTACGAAAAACCTCAGAAACGGTATTTTAATCCCAGGAAGGGGAAGGCGCCGAAATCCTGCACCGCGTTTCGCTCTTCCCCGCCACTCATTTTTCCCTTGAGTATTCCTCGCGAACGCGCCGAAGCAGGGGTAAATCCGCGTCCGCGTCGTTCCATAACTGGAGGAACTTCTCATACGCCTTCCTCGATGCGCCTCCGTCTCGCTCCAGAGCATAAGCGCGGGCCAGCCCGGACCAGGACAACGCATAAAAAATCCCCCAGTTCGCGCCTTTATGATCCACAACCTTCCTGAATTCGGTTGCCGCGTCGCTCGCTTTGCCCATCGAGAGGTAAGCATTGCCGCGCATCCAGACCACTTCCGGAAACGCGCGCTCGTATGGAGCCGCCGGGGCCAGCAACTCGATCGCGGCCCCGGGCCGCTTGCCCCTCGTTTCCATCGCGGCGCGAATCGCAGGCTTCTGAACAGCGTTCCAGATGCTTCCGTTCGGGAGCGCTTGCGACGTTTTCTCCATCAGGCGATCTGCACCGGCCGAATCTCCGCACAGAGCCAGCGCGAGCGCCGGACGCGTCAGGCGGCGCGGCGTTTCGCACTCGCCCACGGTCGCGGTCGCAAGCGCATCCGCATCGTCGAATCCCTCTGCAACATCCGGCAGCTCGCGGCGAAGCGCGACAGCCGCGGCTCGCTGATAAAGCTGCTGAGCCTCGTGCCGTTTACCGCCCTCGTCCGCCGCGCGCGCCTCGAGTTCCAGCGCAAGATACTCCGCCGGCTTAGCTTCGAACCATTGAATTTCTTTTTTGTACGGTTTTGTACGGTCGGCTTGTCGCCACCGCCCAAAGCGACTTCGAGACAGCGCGCATGCAGCACGGGGCCGTCCAGACCTTGCGCCCGCGCTTTCACGCACGCTTCTTTCGCGTCACTGAAACGATCGAGGCTCAAATACGCCCGGATCAGATTGCGATGCGCCGGCTCCATCTTCGGCCCCAGCGCAACGGCCTGCTCGCCTTCTGAAGCCGCTTTCTCAAATTCCCCAATATTCCTCAACAGAAAGCTCATTTCGCTGTGGCCCGACCAGTCACGGGGAAAATCGCGAGCTTCCGCCTCGTAAGTCGAGACAGCTTTTTCCACTTCCCCGGTGACCTGCCAGTAATAACGAGCCTGGATCACCAGCCGCTCGAACTCGGAAGCGCGTCCCGCCAGCTCGAATGCGCGGGTCGCATACCGTTTCACGCGCTCCCGATCCCCGGCATTGCTGTATGCGACCGACAGCGTATGGTAAGCCCACGCGAAGTTGGGATCGATATTGACGGCCTGCTCGAAATGAGGAATCGCAGCCAGGAACTGACCCTGGTACTGCAGACGGATTCCGCGCGAGAACTCCTGCAGCGCGTCGAGAGAAGATGTCGTGATCTTCTCGAGAGGAGCGTTCAGCTTTTGAATCGACGTCATGGATTCGCCCAGCCGGGCGCGCATCGCTGTAGCGGCCTTTCCGAGAGCCTCGAGCACGTGTTCCTTGTCGGGAGCCTGCGTCTGCTCGCGCGCCAGCGTCGCGCCGTCATCACAGGCCACCGCCTGCAGAGTGATCGGGAAGGCATTTCCGAGTCTGGCGATAGTACCTTCGATCGTCGCGGCCCCGGCCTCGCGAACACAGATGTCGTGCGCCAGTTCGTTTGTAATCTGCCCGGCTGTTTGTAATCTGCGCGGCGGGCGAACGCCGCATCAATCGCATATCCTGCGCCATTTCCGAATCGTCCATGATCTTCAGGAATGGCGATTGCTCGAGATGAATCGCAAGCGCCTGGCGCAGCGTGCCGTCGAAAACGGCGTCTCCGGTCTTGTTGGTGAAATCGGCCAGCACCAGAACATCTTTGCTGGTGAGAGTCCTCGCCGGCCGGAACCCGCGCAAAGCAAGCAGGACGCCCGCAAGCGCTATTGCCACTGCAGCCGCGATTCCACCCGCCCGAAGAAACGTGGGTCTCGGCGCCTGCCGGTTCAGCTCTTTATCGAGATCGGCTGCTGACGCCCGTCGCCGCTGCGGTTCCCGCTCGAGGCGCCGGCTTACGATTCGCGCCAGGCTGCGGGATCGAATCGACGGCCTTCGCTCCGCCTTCCGTGCCCCGCAGAGCATCTCATTGAGAATGCAACCGAATGAATAGATGTCGGACCGGACGTCACCCGGCCCGCCTTCCCACTGCTCGGGAGCGGCATATCCGGGCGTTCCCATTACTCGGCCGGGCGCTGTTACGAGCGTGAGATGGTCCGCCGTAACTGTGGCGTCCTCAGGCGACGTGTTTTGAGTGAGCCGCGCCAGCCCGAAATCGAGCACTTTGACCGTTCCATCGGAGCGCAGCATGACATTCGCCGGTTTCAGATCGCGATGCACGATGCCGGCCTCGTGCGCCGCTCGAAGAGCCGCGAGGATCTGCCTCGCGATCCGTATCGCTTCTTCGTCCGGCAACCGGCCCCGTGCGATGACTTGCGCCAGCGTCTCTCCGCGAATCAGCTCGGTGGCAATGAACGATCTGCCTTCGAATTCGCCGACTTCAAAGATGGTCACGATGTTCGCGTGATTCAGCGCCGCCGCCAGGCGAGCCTCGCGCTCGAAGCGGCCCCGGCGTTCGGGATCCAGATGCATGCCGGGCGGCAACATCTTCAACGCAACCTCACGACGCAGCTTCAGATCCTTCGCCAGATAGACCACGCCCATGCCGCCGCGCCCGAGTTCATGGATCACGCGGAAATGCCCGATTTGCGTTCGCGGCGAATGCTGATCCGGCGGGATAGCAACCGTTTCGCAAACGATTGCGTCCGGCGTCAGCGCATTCGGGTTTGAATCGGCGGCGAGGAGCGAGGCGACCTCGTCACGAAGACTGGTATCCGCGATGCCGGCCAGAAACGATTCGCGTTCCGCCGGCGGCAGCCGCAGGACCGCGTTCCGAACAGATTCGACCTCGCGCCACCTCTCCAAAGTCAGCTCCGAACGGGCCGTCGGTTATGCGTTCATTCCCGGCGCATGAGGGTCGCCGCCACTCCGGCAGTCGCGCTACACCAGGACCGTGAAAGCCGTCTCGGTCCGCTGCACCGGCCTATACAACGTATCCCGCTCCAGCGGCTCCCTTCCCGCCAGCCGGATCAACCTCAGCAACTCCCCGCGCCGCAGCGATTGCGAAGTCGTCGCTCCCGCATCGTGGTAAATCTTCTCTTCCACCACGGTCCCATCCAGATCGTCCGCCCCAAACCGCAGCGCCACCTGCGCGATCTTCGGCGTCATCATCACCCAGTACGCCTTGATGTGCGGGATGTTATCCAGCATCAGCCGCGCCGCCGCGATGTTCTTCAGATCGTCAAAACCCGTCGTCTTCGGAATATGTGAAAGCGCTGTGTTGTCCGGATGAAACGCCAGAGGAATAAAAGTGACGAAGCCCCCGGTCTCATCCTGCAAAGCCCGCAGCTTCACCAGATGATCCACCCGGTCTTCTTCATTCTCGATGTGCCCGTAAAGCATCGTGCAGTTGGAATGCACTCCGAGCTCATGCGCCGTTCGCGCGGTTTCCAGCCACTCGTCGCCCGTCAGCTTGTGGTCGCAAATAATGCGACGCACCCGGTCGCAGAAAATCTCCGCGCCGCCGCCCGGCATGGAATCCATTCCCGCGTCGCGCAACCGTCCCAGCACCTCGCGCACGCTCGTCTTTTCACGTCGCGCGAAATACCCGATTTCCACCATCGTGAACGCCTTCAGATGAATCTCGGGGTACCGTTCCTTCAGCCCGCTCAGCATCTCGCAGAACCACTCCAGATTCAGCTCCGGATGCAGCCCGCCCACGATGTGAAACTCCGTAACCTTCTCGCTCCACCCGCGTCCCGCCGTGTCCCACACCTGCTCAAGCGACATCGTGTACGACTTCGGGTCTCGCTTCTGCTTGCCGAACGCGCACAGCCGGCAACTCGCAACGCACACGTCGGTGGGATTAATGTGCCGGTTGACGTTGAAGTATGTGACGTCCCCGTGCTTCCGCTCGCGCACAAGATTCGCAAGATGTCCGAGAGCAAGAATGTCGCTCGTTCGGTAGAGGGCGAGTCCGTCATCGTACGAGAGGCGCTCTCCCGACTTTACTTTTTCGCGAATCGGCTCGAGCCGCCGGTCTTCAAAGAGAGTTTGCATTGGTTTCAAACAGGTCGACGATGAAGAATCACGTCAGCGGCCCAAAATACGAAAAACAGCACGCTGACCCAGCCGTTCATGATGAAAAACGCCGCGTTCACCCGCGATAGATCGTTCGCCTTCACGAGCCCGTGTTCATACACGAGAAGCGCCGTCACCGCGCCCACTCCCACCAGCGCCAGAACGCCGAGATGCAACTGCCACACGAGCATCAGCAGACTCGCGATCATCAGCGTGTGCAGTACCCGCGCCGCCAGAAGCGCGCCTTTGATGCCGCATAATCGCGGCAGGCTGAAAAGCCCGGTGGCGCAATCGAATTCGTAATCCTGGCAGGAGTAGATCACATCGAATCCCGCGGTCCAGAACGTCACGGCAGCCGTCAGCCACAAAATCCGCGGATCGAGCGAGCCCCGCACGGCAATCCACGCCGCCGCCGGCGCAATCCCCAGCGCGAACCCCAGCACCACGTGGGAAAAGTGCGTGAACCGCTTGGTGTATGAGTAAACGAACACAATCGCCAGCGCCAGCGGAGCCAGCCGGAAACAAAGGGTATTCAGCTCCCACGCGGCGAACATGAATACAAGGCCCGAAATCACCGTAAACAGCAGGCAAAAGCGCGCCGAAAGCAGCCCCGCCGGGATATGACGATTTTTTGTGCGCGGATTCCGCCCGTCAATCGGCGCGTCCACAATGCGATTGAAGGCCATCGCCGCCGATCGCGCGCCAACCATCGCCACCACGATCCAGAACAACTTCCGCCAGATGCCGGCGGTGTTGAAGCCGTCTTCGCGAAAAGCCAGCAGGGCGCCCGTCAACGCAAACGGCAGCGCGAACACCGAGTGCTCGAACTTGATCATGTCGAGCGTTAAACGCAGACGCTTCAGAAACATCGGCCGGAATATTCATGTTATCGAATGCGCGATAGGGCTCGGAGTTCGCCTGCGCCCTCCGCCGGGCCAGGCCCGGATGGATTCACCAGCGGCTTGCCGTCTGGAGCATGCAGGGGCGCATGATCAGGCCTCGTCGTCTGGATCCCGGGGTATTGTATAGCTGCGGAATAGCAGGGGCGCACCAGGCCGCGCCGCTCCCAGGCAGGATCGAGTTCCGCAACCCATAGCAGCCGACTTGCGGCCAGCCGGATCTGATCATTTCCGTCACCAGATCAGTTTTAGCCCGAACTGA
>Ga0157370_10004356_pt1 | contig 16256 bp, 13 predicted proteins | sample C35metaG_FD_113463 | JGI IMG/M metagenome (GOLD analysis project Ga0157370, IMG submission 113463) | Corn rhizosphere microbial communities from Kellogg Biological Station, Michigan, USA - C3-5 metaG | ecosystem: Host-associated > Plants > Roots > Rhizosphere > Soil | place: USA: Michigan...
CGGCAGTGCGTTGCGCAGCACGTCGGCGAAGGGTTGCCGCGCGATCCACGCCAGCAATTTCACGGTCGCGGCCGGCGTGACCAGGTCGTGGCGCGACAATCCCGAGCCGTCTCCGAAGGTCGCCTCGCCCTTGTCGATGCCGATCTCACCGAGGAATGCGCGCATCGCGCACAGGCCCCAATCCACGCTGGTCTGCGGCGGCTCAACGCGATCGTCGCAAACTTCGGAGCGCGCGGCCTGGACGCCGACCTGCTGCAACAGTATTTGCGCGTAACGGTTGTCGGAGTGCTTCAGCATGTGCACGAGCAATTGCGACAGCGGCGGCGAGGCGATGCTGGCGATGGCCGTCGGTTGGTTTCCCAGGGCGTCGTCCGTTTCCGGCCAGTGGACCGTACGCACCTTGCCGTCCAGCACGATGCCGCGTCGCGCCAGCGCGTCACGCAGCAAGTTGGCCGCGAACAGCGCGCCGTCCGGAGCCGACAGCGTGAAGGTCCTTCGTGGAACGTTCGTGCGCAGGCTGCCGCTCGCGTACAGCACGTCGGAGCCGGGTGGTCGATAAAGACCGAGCGGTGCTGCGCTGCCGGTCAGGTTGACCACGCGCATTCCGGAGTCGGACGGATCGACCCCCATCGTGCAACAGCGCCCGCCTTCGCGGGCGACCTTCACACGCACCACGTTGTTTTGCACACCCAGCGCGCCCGCCTGTGCGCCGTAGTCGGTCTGGAGGTCCAGTGCTTCCCAGCCGTTTCCGACCAAGGGGCCCGCGAACCAGGTGTCGTCGGCGATCAGGTCGCCGCGCACGCGCCGGACGCCGCGCTCAGCCAACGCTGCGGCGAAACGGTCGGCCCAATCGGGCGACACCCCGGGATCGCCCAGCGAGGGGTCGCCGCCGCCGTAGAGGATCAGGTTGCCTGTCAGCGTGCCATCGGCGCGTGGCGCCGCGGTTGCATACAAAGTGGTCGAAAAGCGGGCGTCGGCGCCCAGCGTTTGCAACGCGAGGGCGGAAGTAAACAGTTTGGCGTTGGAAGCCGGCAGGAACAGGCTGTCGGCGTTGCGCCTGTACAGCGTGGTGCCGCTGTTCAGCGAAATCACGTCGATGCCCCACTGCGCATGCGCGAAGCGTGGCTGCGCGAGGTAGGCATCGATGCCATCGGCCAGCGTGGACGGAACGAGGCGCGGGGAAGCGGCACTGGGAACCGCCGGCACGGGTTGCGGGATGGGCGCGCGTTGCGATGTCGGAGCGGGTTTCGGTGCCGGCGCACTGACGCAGCCTGCCAGCAACATCGCGGCCATCGACGCGACGGCGAAGCGCTTCACGCGATCCGCCCTTGCAGCGCCATTGCCGCCGCGGGATTGCGCGCCTTGGCCGCGCTGATGAAATAGATGAATACGTTGCGCGACGCGGCTGCCGTTTTGCTTTCAGGCGAAACCTTCGGCAAATCGTCCGGCTCGCCGCCTGCGTGCCACGCCTGCGCGCGCCTGGCCCATGCATCCAGTTCCACCGCGGGATAGCCGTCGGGTTCGGATTCGCGGCTGCGCATCAACCGTGCGTACACGAAGTCGCCAGTAAGGTCGGCGAAATTCGGGTACTCGCCGGAATCGGTGAACACGCATGCAGCATGGTGCATGCGCGCCAATTCCAGGAATTCGTCGCACAGGAACGTCTCGTTCCGCACTTCCAGTGCGTGCCGCAACGCGCGGCCGTTCAACGCGCGCGGCAGTTGGTCGAGGAACGACGAGAAATCGCCGCGCTCGAATCGGCGCGAAGGCGGGAACTGCCATACGATCGGGCCGAGCCGGTCGCCGAATTCGGCCAGCCCGCTGAACAGGAAGCCGCGGATCAACGCACCCGCGCCTGCGAGTTTGCGCACCTCGGCGACCTGCCGCGGTGCTTTCAGTGAAAAGACGAAACCCGGCGGTGTTTCATCGCGCCATTTGGCATAGACCTTCGGCGTCTGCGCGCGATAGAACGTGCTGTTGATTTCGATCGCGGTCAGGCGCCGGCTGGCGTATTCCAGCTCGCGCCGCTGCGGCAATCCCTTCGGATAGAAATTGTCGCGCCACGGCGGGAAGTTCCAGCCGCCGATGCCGATCTTGATGCGCGCCCTGCGTGCATCGGCCAGTTCGTCCGCGATCGGTGCGTCGCTCGCTTTCACGCGGCGTGTTCCGCCCACGGATCGTAGTCGCCGAACGACCACAGGTGGCCTTCCGGATCGCGGGCGCTGTAGCCGCTGCCGCCGTAGTCCCTGGTCTCGAGTGCGTCCACGATTTCTGCGCCCGCGCCTTTTGCCTGCGCGTAATGGCTCGCGCAATCGGCGACCACCACGTAGCAGGCCTGGGTTTCGCGTCCGCCGATTTCATCGGGTTGGGCGATGCGCTTGCCCCAGGCCGACCCATTGTCCGCCGAGCCCAGCATGATCATGCCGTTGCCGAGCGCCAGTTGCGCGTGGTGCACCACCTCGCCGTCGGCATACACCGCGTGTTTCTCGAAACCGAACGCCTTGCACAGCCAGTCGATCATGGCGAGCGCGTTGCGGTAGCGCAGCGAAGGAATCACGGTTGCGGTTGTGGCTTTGGCGGGCGACGGCATGATTCGAACCTCTGCGAACTTGATCCGGGCGCCTCGAGTCTAGCCAATTCGAACCGGAACCTGTACCCGCGGAGCGGACCCTCTTGCGAAGTCCCGTGGAGTAGCGCATCTTTGCGCACACGGACCCACTGCCAATGGGAGCATGACATGAAAGGTCTCGAGAAAAAGAAGGAAACCAAGAAGAAGGCGCAAAAGTCGCTGAAGGAAAAGCGTGCGGAGAAACACGCCAAGAAGGACGCGCGCGGCTGACCACGCGCGCGCCGCGCAGACCTCAAGTCACGCGGCGCGCATGTGTATAGACATTCATCGATTCGTCGCGCGCGAACGCGATCAGCGTGACACCGGCGGCATCCGCGGCTTCGATCGCCAGGGAAGTCGGCGCCGAGATGGCCGCGATCACTGCGATCCCCGCATGCGCGGCCTTGTGCACCATTTCCCACGACGCGCGCGAGGTAATGGCGAGGAACCCGTTTGCAACGGGTGGCGCGCCGGATGTTCGGGCGAGCGCGCCGATCATCTTGTCCAGTGCGTTGTGGCGGCCGACGTCCTCGCGCACCATCGCGGGATGGTCCTCCGCGATGAAGGCCGCGGCGTGGGCGCCGCCGGTGACTGCGTTCAGTGATTGCGCCTGCCCGAGCGCGCGCATGCCGGCGGCGATGGCTGCGCGCTCCAGCCGCGGGCCGTGCGCGACCGTCGGCGTGGGACGCACGGCTTCTTCCAGCGATTCGATGCCGCACAGGCCGCAGCCGCTGCGCCCGGAAAGGCTGCGCTTGCGACGTTGCAATGCCTCGAGACGTTCGTGCGGAATCAGCGCCTGCAGGCTGATGCCGTGCTCGGTCTTCAGTATGTCCACCAGTTCGAATTCGACAGGGCTTGCGACGATGCCTTCGGAGAGCGCGAAGCCGACCGCAAAATCTTCCAGATCGCAGGGCGTCGCCATCATCACCGCGAACGGTACGCCGTTGTACACCAGCGCGACCGGCGCCTCGGCGATGACCTTGTCCGAAACCTGTTCGCGCCCCGCCGCGCCGACGCGCAACACGCCCCGTTCGCGGAATCCATCTTCGCGCGGGCCGAGTTCGGTACGGGGCAGGGCGGTACTCATCCGCCTACTCTATTGATTTCGACTCCGCCGTGCCCAGCACCGCGTCGGGTGGCTTGGCCGCCGGCCTGCGCGTCAACAGCGGATGCACGAACACGGCGCCCAGGATGATCGCGACGCCGGCGTAGAACCACGCGTCCAGTTGATGCTGTTCGCCCAACAGGATCACCGCAAGCACGATCGCGTAGACAGGCTCGAGATTGGTCGCAAGCTGCACCGTGTACGCGGACAGTTTGCGCAGCACCTTCATCGCCAGTGCAAAAGGGAGCAGGGTGCAGGCCAGCGCCAGCGCCAACAGCAGCAGCGCGTCGTGCAGGCCGGGCAGCACGAAAGTGCCTTCGGCGTGCCATACCGCTGTCACCAGCGTCAGGAACAACGTGCCCGCGCCGAGTTCGAGGCAAGTCACCGTGAGCGCGCCGCCACGTTCGGCCATGCGCTTGTTGAACGCGCCGAAGCTTGCGCACAACGCCGCCGACAACACGCCCACCGCGACACCGAGCCGCATGTCCGCCGGCACCCCGCCGACGACGAGCGCGACGCCCGGCACCACCGCCGCGCCCAGCAGCAGCTCGCGCGGCTCGAACTTGCGTCCCACCACCGCCGGCTCGATCACGGAAAGGAATACCGGCGCCAGCGCGATGCAGGTGGCCGCGACCGAAGCGTTGGCGAGTTTCACCGCCGAATAGAACGTCAGCCAGTGCAGCGCCACCAGCACACCGATGCCGGCGTAGGCCACGATGCGTCGCGGCGGCATCGTGCGCAGTTCGCGCCACACCTTCGGTACCAGCAGCAGCGCCAGCGTGACCAGCAGCATGCGCCACCACACCAGTTGCAGCGCGGTCAGCGTGATCAGCTTGCCGAGGATGGCGGTGAAACCCCACAGCAGCACGCAAAAATGGAGCTGCCATTGCGCCTTGGCCTGCGGGGTCATGGAATGTGCGTCGGAAGGAACGGACGCACAAGAATAACGGACCGCGCGACCCGTCCGATGTCCGTCAGTGTTGGGTCGCGGGCTTGCGCATGGCCTGGATCACGCCCCGGCACGCGTTGTCCTCGTCATGGCTGGGTGCGATCAATGCAGCCAGTGCGGCGACCGGCGCCGCCACGGCACCGAGTACCGCCGCGCCCACGCCGCGGGCCAGCAGCGGACCCTTCTCCACGCCCGCATCCGGATGTTTCAGCGTGCCGCGAAGGTACAGCGGCGAGCGCAGCGACAGCACGCGCACGCCCTTGCTGTGGGGGTGGATCGTCATGTCCAGCGTCTCGTTGGCGAGATTGATGCTGCCGTCCACGTTGATTGTCATGGTGTCGGTGTCGATCACGAAAATCTGCGGGCGCCATACGCCTTGCTTCGCCACCAGGTCTGCGGCCGCGCAATTGAGCTTCTCCGGCTTGTCGCCGACCAGCTTGGTGATGATGATGTTGCCGATGTTGAGCCCGATCTCCTCGAGCAGCAATTTGCTGACCGCTCCGTTGTTGATCAGGATTTTCACATCGCCGTCGGAAGTGCCGAGCAGGCCCGCCACCGAATTGCCGTCGCCGTCCAGCTTCGCGTCGCCGTTGATCTGGCCGAGGCTGGTGTGCATCAGGTCCACGGTCGGGAATAGTCTGTTGAGTTTCAGGTGACGCAGCGACAACGTGGCTTCCCCGTGCATCGGATTCCTGCGGCCGTCCAGGGTGATGTTGGCCTTCAAGTCGCCGCCTGCCGCGGAAAGCGCGAACGGGTCCAGCGTCAGCACGCCGTCGTCCAACACCAGGTGCGTGGAAAGGTCGCTGATCGGAAGGTTGGATTTGCGCACGATGCGCTTGCCGGTGAAATGCACGTCGGCGTCCATCTTGCGCCAACGGGTGGTGTCGAAGGTTTCCACCGGCAGCAGCTTGTCGGCGGGCTGCTTCTGCGATTCGCCACGCTGGGCCTTGGCGGCGTTGCTGTCGGCGCCGATCAGCGGCGAGAGATCGCCGAAGTCCAGCACGTTCGAGGTCAGCGTGGCGGTGAGTTTGGTGCGCGGCCCCGCGGTCGCGTAGGTGGCGCTGCCGTGCAAATCGCTGTGGCCGACTTTTCCATCGAAATGGTCGTACTTGAAGATGCCTTGGTGCACGCGCGCGAACAAGCGTCCATGCGTGGAGAACGGTTTGGTGGGCGGCAACGCGACGCCGGTCAGCGCGTACAGGTGCGACATGCTTTCGCCGGACATCTCAAGGTCCATGTCCAGCGCGCCGAGGTGCACCGGATCGGTGAGCGTGCCCACCACCGCGATGTGCAGGTCGCGCAGCCGCAGATTGGCCTGAAGGGGAAATGGCGTGGCGGCATTGGAAAGCGCCAGCACGCTGCCGAGTTTGCCGCTGCCACTCGCATCGGCGCCGCGCCAGGTGCCCTTGGCGGTCCACGCGAAGTAGTACTTCTGGTTCGAATGCGGCGGCGGCGCGCTGCCGGGCGCACTGCTCTTGGCGGGGACGATCTCGGAAAATGGAATCGGCTTGCCCAGTGGCGTCACGGTGAAATCGAGGTGCAGGTCGAGCTTGGCGTCATCCATCCGGATCTTGCCGGCGCCCAGCGCGACTTCGCCGATGTCGAGTTTCCACTTGCCGCCGCTGCCCTTGGCGAAGTTGAACGTCCAGTTGTCGCGGCCTTGCTTGTCGCGCTCGACATCCACCGATGGCCCGATCAGCTTCAGTGACGGAATGTCGATGGTGTGGCCGAGCAGCGCCAGCGGCGACAGGCTGAAGCGCACTTCCTGCACGGTCGCGAAGCGCGGTTGTTTCGCCCAATGCGGATTGGCGATGCTGATGTCGCGCGCCACGAAACGCGGCCAGGGAATCCAGTTCGACAGACCGTGCGCATCGGGATTGCGCAGCCAGTCGACCGTGAGGTCGCCGTTGATGGCGACCGGCCGCCCGATCGAGCTGCCGAGGCGCTGGTCCAGCCACGGCCGCGCGCGATTCCAGTTGAACAGCGCGATGAACAACACCAACGCGATCAGCAGCGCGCCGACCGCGGCCACAATCCATGTCAGGATCCATCCGGTGCGTGTCATCTCCGGTGTTCCGTCTGCGTTCCATACAGCCTAGCGCGGCGTTCCTGACTGCTGGCGGGATGCAGTGATCCGTGGATCAGGAATAACCCGTTTGCGGCGAACCTTGGCCCACGTGCGCGCCCGCTATACCGATGCGTCGCCGGTGTCGTCGAGCCATGATTGGCTGACGTGCTCGTTCACGCGTTCTCCACGTAACCGGAATGCATGCGCCAGCCACATGATCAGCGCCGAGAACACCGCGGTTACGATCACCTCGCTGCCCAGGTCGAGCAGGCCCAGGTTGCCGGCGTGCATGGCAGGGTCGGGATAGTGGCCCAGCCATCCGATCAAGGTCAGTCCGCCCAGCCACGGCAGCACCCAGAAGCCGGAGCGGAAATCCAGCCGCGGCGTGTGCCCGCGTTGCACCGCTTCGTGGATCGCCAGGATCAGGAAACCCAGCAGCACCGCGGCCATCAATTTCCACACGATGTCCCAGCCCGACCACAACACGATCAGGTTGGACGACAGGAATGCAAGATAGGGAATGGTCCAGCCTCCGCTCAGCCGGAACGGTCGCTTGTAGTCGGGCAGTTCCTTGCGCAGCGCCATCAGCACCAGCGGGCCCGAACCGAATGACAACACCGTTGCCGAGGTGACGAAGCCGACCAACTGCTGCCAGCCGGGAAACGGCAGGAAGAAGATCAACCCGACGATGAAGGCCAGGAACACGCTGACCCACGGCACGCCGCGCTCGCTGACCTTCGCAAGCACCGTCGGTGCGTTGCCGTTGCGGCCCATCGCGTAGGACACGCGCGCGGTGATCGTGGTGTAGATCAGTCCGGTGTCGGCGGGCGAAATGAACGCATCGATGTAAAGCAGGATCGCCAGCCAGGTCAGCCCCAGCGTGCCAGCCAGTGCAGCCAGCGGACCGAAGGCCAGTGCACGGTCCTCGATGCCGCCGCTGAAGGTGGTACCTATATGCGCCCAACCGTTGGCCAGCGCCGACAACGGCAGTGCGCCGATGAAGGTGATCTGCAGCAGAATGTAGATGATCGCGCAGATGATCAGTGAACCCAGCACCGCGATCGGCACGTTGCGTTGCGGGTTGTCGGTTTCGCCGGCAAGGTTCACGCCCTGCCGGAAGCCGAGATAGGAAAACACGATGCCGGCCGTGGCGATTGCCGAGAACACGCCGTGCCAGCCCAGCGCCAGAAATCCGCCGGCGTGCGGATGCGCGAAGTGCCCGGTCTGGAAATCCGCGCTCAGGAACGCGATCACCACGATGGTGATGATTCCGATCTTCCACCACACCAGCACGTTGTTGAGCCGCGCGAACCAGCGGATGCCGAACAGGTTGATGATGCTGAACAGCAGCATCAGCCCGGCGGCGACGGCGTAGCCCGGCCCCGTCAGCACCGCCGTGCCGTTCTTCAGCGTCTGCAGCCAGGGCAGGTAATTGGCACCGTATTGCAAGGCCGCCTCGACCTCGATCGGTGCGGTGGACGCGGCGCCCAGCCAGGTGATCCAGCCCGAGGTGTAGCTCGCGAACGAGCCGAACGCGAAATGCGGAAAGCGCACCACGCCGCCGGAAACCGGGAACATCGTGCCGAGTTCCGCGTAGGTAAGTCCGATGAACGTGATCATGATCGCGCCGAACAGCCACGACAGCACCGATGCGGGTCCGGCCTGCTCGGAAGCCGCGAGCGCGCCGAACAGCCAACCCGAACCGATGATCGAGCCGACGGCGGTGAACAAAAGCCCGACCATGCCGACGTGGCGCTTCAGGCGGCGGTCGTCGGTGGCAGTGACGGAAGGAATCGTTGTGGACGGCATCGGGCGCCCTCGATGGCTGGAATCTCGGGGCGCGATGGGCGGCAAATTTGCTGCCGCGACTCCGGGAAGGTGGCAGGGATGCGCCGTTTCGCGGCGGCACCGCACGATCATCGCCCTGCGGGCGCGTGAGCGCAAGGGTGGCGTGCCTGAACGACCTCGGCCCGGGCTTGCTTCGCGACCGGGCTTGCCGCAAAGTTCGCCCGTGCCCGGACGGGCGGGACGTCAAGGAAAGGGAACATCATGCTCTGGCGGAAGGGTCGTTCCAGCGACAACGTTGAACAGGCGACCGGCGGTGGAGGCGGCGGATTCGGCATCGGTCGCATCCATCTCGGCCTCGGTGGCACCATCGTGGCGATCATCATCGCGATGATCTTTCCCTCCACGCGCGGCATCATTTTCGGGTTGCTCACGGGCAGTGGCGACATGTCGTCGTCCAACACGCCTGCGCAAACGACGAAAGCGGATATGAGCGATCCGCAGGTGCAGTTCGTCAGCAAGGTGCTCGGCAGCACCGAAGACGTGTGGACCGCGTACTTCCAGCAAGCCGGCAAGCAATATGTCGATCCGAAACTCACGCTGTTCCACGGGCAGGTCAATACCGCCTGCGGTGGCGCCTCGGCGGCGGTCGGGCCGTTCTATTGTCCCGGCGACAAACGCGTCTATCTCGATCTCGACTTCTTCCAGGAACTGGCTACGCGTTTTCATTCCGACAGCGATTTCGCGCGCGCCTACGTGATCGCGCACGAGGTCGGTCATCACGTGCAGGACCAGCTCGGGATCATGGACATGGAGCAGCAGCTCGCGCAGCGCGGCGAACCGATGCAAGGCGCGAACGGTTTGTCGGTGCGACTGGAATTACAGGCCGACTGCTTCGCCGGCGTGTGGGCCAACAAGTCGCAGCAGCAATTGCAGTGGCTGCAGCCGGGCGACATCGAAAGTGCGTTGAACGCGGCCTCGCAAATCGGCGATGACACCCTGCAGCGCGAGGCCCGCGGTACCGTCGTCCCCGATTCCTTCACCCACGGCACTTCGGCCGAGCGCGTGAAGTGGTTCAAGACCGGCTTCCAGTCCGGCGACGTCAACGCCTGCGATACCTTCCACGCGCAGGCGTTGTGAACGCCGTTGGGCCTGCCTTTGCAGGTTGGCGCTGAGCACAGTGCATGTAGGGCGGGAGCAGCGCAGCGAATCCCGCCATCGGGCACAACGACGAACCCGGACAGTCAGCTTGTGTGCCTGGCAAGCCAGATCGTATGTTCCCCACAAGCAGGATCTTCGGGAACGTACGCAACGACCCTGAATCCGTTCTCGGCCAACAGCGATTCGTATTCCGCCGGAGCAAGGCTGGCGTGGTACAGCGGCTCGCCATGATACTCGCCGATCGCTTCACCATGCATTGTTCCGCTGGTGAACAGGAGCAGGGCCCCAGGCTCAGCGTGTTCACGGAATACGGGAAACATGTCGCGCTGATCGGCGTGGTTGAGATGAAAAAAGCTGTCCCACGCGATCAGGCCATCGAATTCCTGCCCCAGCGAAAGTTGACGCATGTCCGTGACAAGCCATCGGCCTTGCGGGGAATGCTCGCGGCAGTGGTTGATGAGCGTCGGAGACGTATCGATGCCGGTGATTGAACAACCGTGTTCTAGCAGGTATTTGCCGATTGGAGCGCCAGCGCCGCAGCCCAGATCGAGAATGCGTCGTTCCGCTGGCATACCGTCCAGAAACCGATCGAGCCATCGCTCCTCATTCCAGGACGTACGGAAGCGATCGGCAATGTAGTGATCGGCGAACCGCTCGTAGAGATCGCTGACTGCGGGAGCGGGGTTGCCGTTCAAAGGCTTCAACCTTCAGCGGACAGATGTCGAAGTGAAGCAGCGCCCGAAGGCGGGTTGTCACCCGCCCTACGGAAGCTCGCCTCGATCAGGCATTCCCGTAAAACAGTTCGCGCCCGATCAGCATGCGGCGGATTTCGTTGGTGCCGGCGCCGATCTCGTACAGCTTGGCGTCGCGCAGGATTCGGCCGGTCGGGAATTCGTTGATGTAGCCGTTGCCGCCCAGCGACTGGATGGCTTCCAGCGCGACTTCGACCGCGTTGCGCGACGACAGCAGCAGGCACGACGCCGGATCGATGCGTGATTTCACGCCCGCGTCGAACTGCTGCGCGACCATGTACGCGAATGCGCGCGACGATTGCAGCGCGGTGTACATGTCCGCGATCTTGGCCTGCATGATTTCGAAGGTGCCGATCGGTGCATTGAACTGCTTGCGCTCGCGCACATAGGGCAGGGTGACGTCGATGGCCGCCTGCATCAGCCCGATCGGACCGCCCGACAGCACCAGCCGCTCGGTGTCGAGGCCGCCCATCAGCACGCGCACTCCTTCGTTGACCTCGCCCACGCGGTTGGCGTCGGGGATCTCGCAATCCTCGAACACCAGCTCGCAGGTGTTGGATCCGCGCATGCCGAGCTTGTCCAGTTTCTGCGCCGTGCGGAAACCCTTCATGCCTTTTTCGACGATGAAGGTGGTGATGCAGCGGCTGCCAGCGGTGCGATCGGCGGTGCGCATGTACACCAGCACCACGTCGGCGTCGGGACCATTGGTGATCCACATCTTGCTGCCGTTGGCGATCCAGGCATCGCCGCGCTTCTCGGCCTTGCACTTCATCGATCCGACCACGTCGGAACCCGCGCCGGGTTCGCTCATCGCCAGCGCGCCGATGAACTCGCCCGAGCACAGTTTCGGGATGTACTTCTTGCGCTGCGCTTCGTTGCCGTTGTGGAAGATGTTGTTGACGCACAAGTTGGAATGCGCGCCGTAGGACAGCCCCACCGAACCCGATGCGCGCGAGATTTCTTCCATCGCCACCAGGTGCGCGAGGAAACCCATCCCGCTGCCGCCGTATTCGGTCGACACCGTGATGCCGAGCAGCCCCATCTCGCCGAGTTTCTTCCAGAGGTCGGACGGGAACAGGTTGTCGCGGTCGATCTGGTCCGCGCGCGGCGCGATTTCCTTCTCCGCGAAGGCGTGCACGCTTTCGCGCAGCAGGTTGATGTCTTCACCGAGTTGGAAGGGTTGCATTCGATTTCCCTGCGACGTCATTTTGGCAAATGGGCGATCCATTGTGCCGCATTCGCGCTGGTCGCAACTTTACTTCGTCATTCCGGGGTTGCCCGCGTCGCCCGCGGGCAGAACCCGGGATCGGTCGTTTGTGGCGCTGAAACCGATTCCGGGTTCACCCCTTCGGGGTGCCCCGGAATGACGACAAAGGGCGGGGATATGCTTTCCCGAACTCCGAACTCCGAACTCCGAACCCCGAACCCCGAACCCCGAACCCCGAACCCCGAACCCCGAGCCCGGCTCCTACTGCCCCCGCATCCGGCCCTTGAAGCGGGTACCATCGGTGCCCATCGTCGGCAGCTTGATCTTGCCGACGGCGTTGATGCGCTCCTCGGCCATGCGGTCGGCGGCCTTGTAGGTCGGGATGCCGTCGCGGTCGGCGATCTGGAAGATGCGGCCGACGTTGTAGTAGATGCTGCGCATCATGCGCATCGCGCGCTCGCGATTGTAGCCGTCGATTTCCAGTGACACGTTCATCACGCCGCCGGCGTTCACCGCGTAATCGGGCGCGTACACCACGCCGCGCTTCATCAGCTCGTCGCCGATCTGGTCGGTGGAAAGCTGGTTGTTGGCGATGCCGCAAATGATCGGCGCCTTGATGCGATCGATGGTCTGTTCGTTGACCGTGCCGCCCAACGCACATGGGCTGTAGACGTCGCAATCGACGTCGTAGATGTCGTCGAGGCCGACCGCTTCGCAGCCGAGTTCATCGACGCAACGCTGCACGGCTTCCTTGTTGATGTCGGTGACGAACACCTTGGCGCCCTGTTCGCGCAGCAGCTTGATGAACTCCGATCCCACGTGGCCCGCGCCCTGCACCGCGAAGCTGTACTTGCCGATGTCCTCGTTGCCGTGCTTGTAGTTGAGCGTCGCCATCACGCCCTGCAGCGCACCATAAGCAGTGAACGGAGAGGGATCGCCCGAACCGCCGTGCACCTGGTGCACGCCGGTCACGAATTCGGTTTCGCGGTAGACGTATTCCATGTCGTTGACGTCGATGCCGACGTCTTCCGCCGTGATGTAGCGACCGTGCAGCGAATTGATGAATCGCCCCAGCGCACGGAACAGCGGCTCGGACTTGTCCTTCGCGGGATCGCCGATGATCACCGCCTTGCCGCCGCCGAGGTTCAGGCCCGCCACCGCGTTCTTGTAGGTCATGCCGCGCGACAGGCGCAACACGTCGTTCAGCGCTTCCTCGTCGGTCTTGTACGGCCACATGCGCAAGCCGCCCAACGCGGGGCCCAGCACGGTGTTGTGGATCGCGATGATGGCCTTGAGGCCGGCATCCCTGCTCTGGCAAAACACGACCTGCTCGTGGCCGGTGGTGGCGATGGTTTCGAAAAGCATCGGCTTGGCTCCCGATGCGCCGCAGCGCGGCGCGAATAGACGAAAGGCGCCCCAGGGCGCCGCGGATGGAAAGCGCGCGCGGATCAAAACCAGTCGGACCCGCGTTCGCAGCCGCCTAGTGTAACCGGACAGGGCGGCGCGGGGCAGGCACTGCTGCATATCGTGCATCAAGATTGGAATGCAACTATATGAATACGCATGGATTGGCCCTGCGGGTTGCACTTTCGTAACCCGGCAGGGCAGGATGCGCCACCGCCTCGAATCAAGGAGCGCCGATGTCCACGACTGCCCTCGTTCGTTGCTGCATTGTCGGCGGTGGTCCCGCCGGGATGATGCTGGGCCTGCTGCTGGCTCGCGCGGGCGTGCCGGTGACGGTGCTGGAAAAACACGGCGATTTCCTGCGCGATTTCCGCGGCGACACGGTGCATCCCTCGACGCTCGCGATCCTCGACGAGATCGGACTGCGCGAACGCTTCGACAAGTTGCCGCAGCGTCGCGTCGATCACCTGGCCGGCCTCGTCGCAGGGCGCGAGCAGCAGATCGTCGATTTCCGCGGCCTGAAACCGTACGACTACCTCGCGCTGGTGCCGCAGTGGGATTTCCTGGACATGCTCGCCGACGCCGGGCACAAATTGCCCGCGTTCGACCTGCGCATGCGCCACGCGGGAACGGACTTGATCGAAGAAAACGGACGCACGGTCGGCGTGCACGTGAAATCGCCGGAGGGCGACTACGATTTGCGCGCCGGCCTGGTGGTCGCCTGCGACGGGCGCCATTCGACGTTGCGCGAGTCGGCAGGACTGACGGCGCGCGAGTACGGCGCGCCCATGGACGTGTTGTGGTTCCGCATGCCGCGCAGCGAATCCGACCCGCAGGACACCTTCGGCATCGTCGATCGCGGGCACATGATGGTGTTGCTCAACCGCACCGAGTATTGGCAAGTCGCGTTCCTGGTGCCGAAGGGAAGCGACGCCGCCTTGCGCGCGCGATCGATCGACGCACTGCGCGAAACCGTGGCGCAACTCGCGCCGTTCCTGGCCGACCGGAAGACAGCGATCGAATCATGGGACACCATCAGCACGCTGTCCGTGCAAGTGGACCGGCTGGAGCGCTGGCACAAGCCGGGCCTGCTGCTGATCGGCGACGCTGCGCACGCGATGTCGCCGATCGGGGGCGTCGGCATCAATCTCGCGATCCAGGACGCGGTCGCCGCCGCGAATGCGCTGGCGCAACCGCTGCTCGACGGCGGTGCGATCGACGAGTCGTTGCTCGCCGCCGTCCAGCAGCGCCGCGAATGGCCGGTGAAGGTCGTCCAGCGCGTGCAGATCGCCATGCAGAAACGCCTGATCTCGCGCGTGCTGGAACAATCCGGCGAACCGCCGCGCGTACCGGCGCTGCTGCGGTTCCTTTTGCATTTCCGGGCCGTGCGGCACATCCCCGCGCGACTGTTCGGCTATGGCTTGCGGCAGGAGCACGTGCGGCCGGCCGGTTCCGGTAGGTTGGGCTGATCCCGGACCTGCTCCGGGAGAAGCCCAACAGCCGTCGCATGTTGTTGGGCTTCGCTGCGCTCAGCGCCAACCTACAAGAACTTCCGGGTCGTGCGGCACATCCCCGCGCGACTGTTCGGCTATGGTCTGCGGCAGGAGCACGTGCGGGCGGCCGGGGCCGGTAGGTTGGGCTTCTCCCGGACCTGCTCCGGGAGAAGCCCAACAGGCGTCGCATGTTGTTGGGCTTCGCTGCGCTCAGCACCAACCTACGGGGCATTCCGGCGTTGCCTGCTTCGTTGTTGGGCTTCGCTGAGCTCAGCACCAACCTACGAGAGCATTCCGGCGCCGCCTGCTTCGTTGTTGGGCTTCGCTGCGCTCAGCACCAACCTACGAGAGCATTCCGGCGTTGCCTGCTTCGTTGTTGGGCTTCGCTGCGCTCAGCACCAACCTGCAAGAGCATTCCGGCGTCGCCTGCTTCGTTGTTGGTCTTCGCTGCGCCCAGCACCAACCTACGAGAGCATTCCGGCACGAAAAAAGCCCGGCGCTTGCGCGTCGGGCTTTGCTTCAGGACATTGCATCAATGATGGCGATCGTGGTCGTGGTCGCGGTCGCCATGGCCGCGGTGCCGCCCGTTGTCGTGGCCTCCGCGCCAATGCGGGTCACGGCCCCAGTGGGCGCGCTGCATTTCCCAGCGGTTGCCACGGCGTACCCAGTGTGGCCGGTTGTAGACGTAGCCCGGGCGCGCGCGGTGCCAGACGCCGCCGATCCACACGTAACGGCCGCCGCTCCAATTCCAGTAACCCGGCGCCCAGATGTAACCCGGACGTGGCGCCGGCACCACTTCATAGCGCGGCGGTGGCGGCGGCGTGCCGACACTCAGGCTGAAACTCACCTGCGCGGACGCCGGTGGCGTGAAAGTTGCGGCGGCGCCCCCTGCAATGACGAGCGCGGCAAGCAATGCGAGTTTGCGTGTTTGCACAATGCACCTCCGTCGTGATCGGCCGAATATTGGCCTCGCTTTGAGGGTAACGCACGAATCGGCCGATCGTGGCACTTTTATCGCGCGTTCATTCAGATCGCGTCGGGTTTCGGGAATGTGTTCACGCTTCGCTGCGCAAACAGGCCCCATTCAGCACGCGTTAGAATGCGGGAATGAGCCAGACCGCCATCGACCTTACGTCCAGCGAAGCAAAGCCCGACGCCACGCCGCTGCGCTTCGTCACCGCCGCCAGCCTGTTCGACGGCCACGACGCCGCCATCAACATCATGCGGCGGATCATCCAGTCGCAGGGCGCGGAAGTGATCCACCTCGGCCACAACCGCAGCGTCGAAGACGTGGTGCGCGCCGCGCTGCAGGAAGACGCCGACGGCATCGCGCTGTCCAGCTACCAGGGCGGCCACGTCGAATATTTCAAGTACATGGTCGACATGCTGCGCGAACGCGGCGCGGGTCACATCCGCGTGTTCGGCGGTGGCGGCGGCACCATCACGCCCGAGGAAATCCGGGATCTCCAGGACTACGGCGTCGAACGCATCTACCACCCCAACGACGGCATGCACATGGGGCTGGTGCAGATGATCGAGGACGTGGTGGAACGCGCCCGCCACGCGCGGGAGCAGGGACGGCGAAGCGGCGATCCGCAGCAGCTCATGCGTCCCGACATCGGTGACGAAATCAGCATCGGCCAGATGCTGAGCGCGGTCGAAGACGGCACGTTCTCCGAATCCGAATTGAAGATGCTGCGCAAGCAGTGGACGGGCGCGGCGCA
>Ga0157370_10004357_pt1 | contig 16256 bp, 17 predicted proteins | sample C35metaG_FD_113463 | JGI IMG/M metagenome (GOLD analysis project Ga0157370, IMG submission 113463) | Corn rhizosphere microbial communities from Kellogg Biological Station, Michigan, USA - C3-5 metaG | ecosystem: Host-associated > Plants > Roots > Rhizosphere > Soil | place: USA: Michigan...
GACATGTTTTGTCTTCCGTGCGCAGGTTGTGGGGCACTCACATTGATGTACCCACCCGCCAGTTCAGGACACATCATGGCTTCATCTCCACGTTCGATGGCCCACGAACAATGCCGGTGAACTCCTCTTCTCTCGATTGATCGTCCGTATTGCGCCGGCGCAGCCGTACCCGAATGCGCCTACCGATCCCGCCACTCTCTTCTGCCACTCCAGTGGCCTCAATCCGCATGAGGTCCTCCTCTTTCCAGAGCCGAACGATATCGCCCGCATGAACAATAACCGGAGCAGAAATAGAGGATTTATCCATTACCTGGTCAATCGATTGGACCGCTCGATCTGATCCTGTACTCACCTGTTCGGCACGTACCGAAATCTCAGGCCATTCCGGATGATCGCAACGCGCTACTGTTGCCCAGCTCTGCCGCAGTACTGGATCCCAATGGATGCTTGTCACGCGATAACCCTTGTTTGCCTTTGCCTGCGGTAAAGACTGAGATTGAACCTGCTTAATGGCGGCCGCTGGCGTTGTTGCGCAGATCGTCTGTGAGCCCGCACTCGATGCCGTTCCCTGCAAGCAAAGTGCGGCTGCAATCCAGCAAAGGACCTTCTTAGCCATGTCCCACCTATCGAATCATGCCGTTAATTTGTGAATACATATCATCGGCAACGTGGACGACCTTGGAGTTGCTCTCATAGGCGCGCTGAGCAAGAATCATTTGCACAAATTCCGCAACCACGTCCACGTTTGAATTTTCGAGATAACCCTGTTGCAATGTTCCTATACCACTCGTGCCGCCGGGCGTGTCCGTAATCGGGGTCCCCGACGAATCCGTCTGCTGTAAAAGATTGCTGCCAATGGAAGCCAGCCCTCCAGGATTTACGAATGTCGCCAATTGGACGGTTCCAAGCTGTGCGGCCACGGACTGTCCCGGAATCTTTGCCGTTACCACTCCATAGGCAGAGATCGTGATATCGGTCGCATTCGACGGAATTGAAATCGCAGGCAGCACGGTGTCTCCTTCCGAAGTCACCATCGTGCCCTGATTGCTTCTGTGAAAGTTACCTGCCCGAGTGTAGGCGATGGTTCCATCTGGGCGAGAGATCTGAAAAAAACCGCCGCCCTGAATTGCGAGGTCAAGCGGATTGCCCGTATTGTTGAAGTCTCCCTGCTTCATGATCATCTCGGTCGCTGCAGACTTTGTACCTAACCCGATCTGCAGGCCCGCCGAATCCGTCTGCGGACTCTGTGCGGAGCCCGGGACAATCACGTTCTGATAGATCATGTCTTCAAACTGCAATCTCCGTTCGCGAAAGCCCGCGGTTGCCGAGTTGGCCAGATTGTTGGCCACCGTATCCAGATTCGCTTGCTGGGCGCTCATGCCGCTCGCCGCCGTATATAACGCTCGGATCATCTCTAATTCCCCTTCTAAACGTTCAATCGAGTACCCACTGGCGCTCAAGCCTGTTGCATCAGACTCGGGGCAGGTCTTCGGCCGCAGTTTTGTCGAAGCTGGTATCAAAGACGCTCAGCGCTTTCTGCATCATCTCTGCCTGCCGCTGGATCAGCACCATTTGCATGGTGCCGTGAATTGCGTCTTCATTGGATCCCTCTACAGAACCTTGAACGACAACGGCCTTTCCTGGAGCCGGCTTTACCCCATCAGCTGAAAAGCGATTTGTCCCCTCGGCAATCAGAGCGGTCCTGTCGGGAAATTCGAACACTCCCACCTGGGCCACAATCGCGCTGCCCGAAGGAGTGGTAACCGAGATGCTTCCATCCGGCGCCACATCTATATCTCCGGTCGGAATCGTAATGGGCTTTTGGTTCACGTCCAGCACCGATTCTCCCCCGCTGGTCTCAAGAACACCGGTAGAAGAACGCATAAAGCCTCCGTCTCTTGTATAGCGAATGCCATTTGCCGTGCTGATCGCAAAAAAGCCCTGTCCCTGTAAAGCAAAATCAAGCGGATTTCCCGTCGTTGCCAGTTGTCCCTGTCCCAGGTCCAGCAAGTTACCGCCCAAAATACCAAAGCCATTCACCGATTGCCCTACCTGAGAAGCGTCGACTGATGCAGCCTGGTCGCCCCCTCCCGCCAACACGCCACTGAAGTAGTCTTTCTGAGCACGAAAACCATTTGTTCCGGCATTCGCCAGGTTATTCGCCGCGGTATCGAGCGCTTGTGTGCGCGCCAGTAGTCCGGTGTACGCCGCATATAGGCCGCTATCCATGCACGTACTCATGCAGGTAGGTGGCCAAAACGACCGAGCAGAAGTTAGAAGATGTTAAGAACGCTTCTTTCTCAAGCTTTCCGCCTGTTAGCCGATAGAGGAAATAACTCAAGAGGTATAACTGGAGGCGGGGTTGCGAGCTTTAATTATTGATGATTCAGCGGTGATGCGAAAGGTGATTGAAAGGGCGCTCCGCCAGGCGGGCCTTGAACTCACCGAGGTCTTACAGGCCTCAAATGGGGAGGAAGCGCTCCAGGCCCTACGGGACGATGGCGGTAAGCCGAATTCGCTTGCTTTAATACTCAGCGACATCAACATGCCTGTAATGGACGGTCTGCAGTTTCTGGAGCAGCGTCGCGACGAGAAGCTCGCGGTCGATGTTCCAGTAGTCATGATTACGACCGAGGGCAGCGAGCCGCTGGTGCTTCGCGCGATCTCAGCAGGGGCACAGGGCTATATCTGCAAACCCTTCACCGCTGAGCAGGTAAAGGCGCGGGTTGTTCCCCTGCTGCGAGTCGCCTGACGTTAATCAAGCCTGCCCAACAGGACTGAACTCAATTTAGAACTACGAAGAGGAGCCATGCTGGCAACGGAAAATCCCACACCACAGAACGAAATCGTCAATCGCCTCGATTCCGCCGTCTCCGAAGTCTTTGAGATGATGCTCGCGCGAAGCTGCAATCCAATGGATGAAGAGGTCAGTATTATCGACGGCAGGATCGTTGCGCGGATTCAATTTACCGGCGCTATTAATGGCGAATGCATTCTGTACGCCAGTTCAGCTACGGCTGCCGTCACTGCGGAGGCCTTACTCGGAACCGCATCTTCAGAACCCTGCGATCCAATGGTCGACGACGCAATTGGAGAGTTGTGCAACATGATCGCAGGCGGGTGGAAGAGCAAACTCGAACATCCGCAGGCCGGATGTTTGATTTCTGTTCCTGCTGTCTCTCGAGAAGGACTCGTTGGGCTGGAAGGCAAATTTGGCACAAAATTCAGCCGCACCTATTCCTTCCAGGGAAATCTTTTTGGAATTATGTTGGCTTTCTAAGGTCAAATTTTCGCAGAAGCTCAAGGCACGTGAAAGCAAGCAATGCAGATTGGCATTGCCTACTTTCATGCGCCCTGCCGCATCTGTTATTTGACTACGGACTGGAAGAGCGGAGATGTCAAGAGACCGGCAAACTCGCTATCGGAAGAAGAATAGTTCACCGTCAGCGTACCGGAGTTGGAATCGATCGTGGTTCGATCAAGCGCGGCTTTTTCAAGCGGCGTTCCCGAAGTCTTCTTCATGATGACCATACCCTTCATCAGAGTTGCGCACGTCGCTGCGGTGATGGTGTCGGACATGACCACCGCGAGATCGAACTTGACTCCGTTTTCAAAGTCCATCGTGTAGCTGGAGCTCTTCATTCGGTTACGAACGGTATCATAGTCAGTCAGCTGCGCCGCATCGCCAAGAACGCTCTTCATCATGTTCTGGGTGCCCTTGGCATCCAGAAGACTCCAAATGGCCCGTTGGTCTACCGCCTTCATCTCGTTCACCATCTCTCCATTGGAGAGGAAATTGGGGATAAGGCCATCGCGTGCATCAAGCGCCACTTGAACTGCGGAGCGGTCGCCGAACACCATCGTGGTCTGATTGAGAAACACGACGCTCATACCGGCAGCGCCTAGAGGATAGATCGTGTTGTTCCGGAGAGCAATGGGCTTTTCCTTGCTTTTGGCAAAGTTCGCCAAAATGGCGCGCGTCTGAAACTGGCCCTGAGCAATACCGACGATCCTGCTTCCCTGTCCCCCCGAATCGCGGAAAGCCGCAAATGCAAGTACGTCGGCATCCTTATCCACGTTGAGCTTGGCGTTCTTCAGCGCCGTCTCCAGTCGCTTCAGTTCAGGTGGTAAAACTCGTTCCTTGAGATCCATGGCCGCACTCGAATTCTGCATCGCACGATAATCAACGACGATCAGTTGTTGAACGTCTCTGGGGATTGCTGCCTTGCCATCGCTCGATAGTTCGGCCGCTTGCGAAAGCGTGGCCGAGAGGGCAAGAACTGCGATGGGAAGGACATGTCTGAAAAAAATGCGCAATGAAAACTCCTTAGCCGCCATGTTTTGCGGCTCATCTTCCTATTCTTCCGTGAAACAGAGCCGGAAGCAAGCAAAAGGACTCCCCTTTGGACGCATGAGGACGAGGAACGTTGAGCGAAGCCTTCAAAACAGAAGACTTCGCCCAAATGGGCCGCCGCAGCCGGGACCTGCGACAGACGTTTCTATTTGGAAAGTTCCGCTCTAACTTCCGCAGCAGCTTCGCAAAGATGGGTAAGCGCCTCGATCGTCTCCGGCCACGCTCTCGTTTTGAGACCGCAGTCGGGGTTGACCCATAGCTGCTCCGGACTAAGCGCGTCGAGAGCGAGATGCAGCAAGCCTACCATTTCTTCCTTTGCCGGGACACGAGGCGAGTGGATGTCGTAGATGCCCGGGCCGATCTCATTGGGATAGCCATGGACCTTGAACGCTTGAAGCATCTCCATGCGCGACCGGGCAGTCTCCATTGAAATGACGTCGGCATCGAGTGCCGCGATGGAAGGCAGGATGTCTTCGAACTGGCAATAGCACATGTGGGTATGGATCTGGGTGCCATTGCCGACGCCCGAAGTCGCTAGACGAAATGCCTTGACAGACCAGTCCAGATACTCCGGCCAGTCGGACTTCCGTAGAGGAAGCCCTTCACGCAGGGCCGGTTCATCCACCTGGATTATGTGGATGCCTGCCGCTTCGAGGTCTTGAACCTCCTCGCGCAGAGCAAGCGCCAGTTGCCATGCCACATCCATTTCCGAAATGTCGTTGCGGACGAAGGACCACTGCAGGATAGTGATGGGGCCGGTGAGCATTCCCTTCATAGGCCTCCGCGTCAGTGAACTTGCGTAACGGCTCCACTCCACCGTCATTGGGCCGGTACGAGAGACGTCGCCATAAATGATCGGAGGCTTTACGCAGCGGGAGCCATAACTTTGGACCCATCCGTTGGAGGTAAAGACAAAGCCGGCTAGATGCTCGCCGAAGTATTCGACCATATCGTTACGCTCGAACTCGCCATGGACGAGAACGTCAAGCCCGATCTTCTCCTGCAGGCGGATACACTCCTCTGTCTTTTGCTTGAGAAAAACCTCGTATTCTTCCTCTGAAATCAGTCCGCTCTTATGGGCGGCTCTCTGCTTGCGAATCTCCTGCGTCTGAGGAAATGAGCCGATAGTCGTCGTCGGCAGAAGAGGAAGGCCGAGTTCCTGCCGCTGGATAGCTGCTCGAACTCCATAAGATGTTTTGCGATGGAAATCTTTGTCAGTCAGCTTTGTCAGCCGATCGCGTACCCCTCTGTTCGCACTGCTCTCCGCGGCACGGCGATCCTCATGCATGCTGCGATTGGTGGCGAATGCTCCTGCCGCTGCTTCAGGTCCCTTGGCGAGTTGAACAAGCTCCTCAATCTTCTGTTGCGCGAAACTTAGCCAGCCCAGAACTCGTTTGTCCAGTTTGTCTTCGTCGCCGGTATCGTAAGGCACATGCAGCAGCGAACACGACGGCGCCAGTTGTAACCGGTCTGCGCCAAGTTTGGCGATGGCAGGAGCAATCATCTGATGTACTCCGTCGAGGTCGGCTATCCATATATTGCGCCCATCAATGCAGCCAAGACTGAGCGTCTGTTGTGATTTCAGACGTTCGGCAACGCTAATCACCTGTTCCGGCGCACGAACCGCATCGATGTGCAGTCCCGCCGTTCCTAGTGAACATGCCAGATCGAGATTGTCTCCAAGCCCCCCGAAGTACGTGGTCAACATCAGTTTTAATGGCATGCCAGCAAACTCTGCGTAAACCGTACGGAAAGCCTCAGGATAGCCTTGCGGAAGGTCGGTGACCAGGGAGGGTTCATCGATCTGCACCCAGAGCGCTCCAGCCTCAGCGAGATCGCTGAGTACCTTGCGATAGGCCGTCAAAAGACGGGGCAGAAGATCGAGCGGATTTACGTTATCGACCGCCTTGCCCAATAACAGCAAGGTGATGGGCCCAATCAAAACAGGCCTGGTTGTGATCCCAAGATTCTTCGCCTCGGCAAACTCGGCCAGTATCTTGCTCGAATCGGGCGCGAAGGTCAGATCCTCGCTCCACTCCGGTACCAGATAGTGATAGTTGGTATCGAACCACTTGGTCATCTCCATCGCGGTCTGCTCGTTGCTGTTACGGGCCATCTGAAAGTAGCGGGTCAGCGTGACCGGACGAGTGCCAAAACGAGACGGAGTTGCTCCGACGAGAACCAGAGCATCGAGCACCTGGTCGTAAAAAGAAAAGTCATTGCTGGGAATAATGTCGAGACCGGCATTCTTTTGCAATTGCCAGTTTTGTTTTCGCAGCGATTGAGCGGTTTTCAGCAAGTCCGCTTCGGTAAGGCGTCCTCGCCAGAAATCTTCAAGCGCGAACTTCAACTCGCGGTGACGGCCGATGCGTGGATATCCAAGATTTGCAGTGGATGGTAAAGACGATGACATTCGGGTTCCTCTCCTGTGAAACGAAGGAACCACCGATGCGCAGACATAGCAATCTCCGCCGAAGCAGAGATAACTATAAAACGGGATTCCGGGCCATACTCGAGACCGGCGTCCTTAAGCGCAGCCGCAGTGGGAGACACAAATCTCCTCCGCGGTGGTGGCGGCGGGCCGGTCTTCGGACTTTGGGCTACCTACTCAACGCCGCTTCCCATTCTTTGCAGAACAGTGCGTGGCTCAGCGCCATGCGTCTTTCGTTCCCATCACCGCTGCGAGTCAGCGCCGGAATCTCACCGGCTTCCCGTTTAACAAGACCTGAGTCTTGCACCTGCACATCTCCACTTTACATCAGACAGAAGGCCACGTGAGCGGATGTTCAAGTCGGCGTTCCAGGACCTTAAGAGCGGGATCGAAATCCTTGATTTGCCGCACCCATTCGGAATCTGGTTCATATGCCTCCTGAGGAATGAGCCCGATAAGTTCGGCATCCTCGATAAGGACGCCATGCCGTTGCGCCAAGTGTTGAATGGTGGAATGTATGTGCCGCATGGGGGTGACACGAAAATCAGTGATGTTCATGCTGATCTGAGCACGGCCATTGGCCACCACACCAATCGCCTTTACACCATGTAAGCCGCCGTTCGAAGCTCTGATCTCGCGGGCGATGGCACGCGCCGCGGAGATGTCCGGCTGACAAAGATGGAAATTATAGGCGATGAGAAAATTTCGTGCTCCCACGGCAGAGGCTCCAGCAGTGGGATGGAGCCCCGGGCCGCCGATGTCGGGGCATCGTGCGGATTCGCGGCGAGTGGCTTCACAGAGCCCCTCGAATTGGCCTCGCCGCACATCCTCAAGCTGGACACGGTCTGGACGCGCGGCAGCGGCGCCATAAAAATAAACAGGAACACCATGAGTGCGCCAGATCAGAAGACCCGCTTGCCGCGCCAGAATCGCGCACTCCATCAGCGAAATGCCACTGACCGGAATAAAGGGGACAACATCGGCAGCCCCGATGCGCGGATGAACGCCCTTCTGTTTGGTTAGATCGATCAGCTCTGCTGCTTTACCAACGGATTTGACGGCCGCAGCAATCACAGCCGCCGGAGGCCCAGCGATAGTGACCACTGACCGGTTGTGAGCCGCGTCCAACGACCAGTCTAGAAGGCTAACGCCTTCGACCTGCATGTCCGCTACAATTTTGCGGACCTTTGTGGCATCTGTACCTTCAGAAAAGTTCGGCACGCACTCGATGATGGCATCAGGATTCATAGTTTCGTCTTACTTCCACCATGTATAACCCACGGAGAATTGGACGCTTGCGTTTACCCCCGGGTTTTTGTCGCCAAGCGAGGCTGAGGAGATATGCACTGCGTTGGCGCTGAAGTCGATCGAGCGGCGCGGGCGCAGGAAGTAATGAAATCCGACGCCCATCTGTGGAGTAAAGTTCCACACACTGGGGTCTGAGTTTGGGCCGTCGTTGGCTAGATTGAGCGGAGGTCCACCGAACGCTGGATATTTGTGATTGGTCCAAAGAACGCCTCCAGCACCTTGTATCCAAGGTGAGATGCGTCCTGTGCCGGTAAAGTTCCACCGCAGAATTATGGGCGTAATAGAGACCCCGGAGAAGGTGCCGCCGACTGTATAAAGCGGTGAGCAGGAGAAGCTATCCGAACCAGGGGTGGCGTGGCACTGGGCACGCTGGAACTTTGGTGTATAGGACTGCCAAAAAGGAAATACTTCTACGGCATATTCGAAGTTGCCATGCAGCGGGCCGGGTAGAAAATTCCCGGTGAGGACCTTGCCGGCATGCACTCCGGCCATCAGGAACTTGAAGTTGTTGCGATCCTCTGTAAGACCGACACCACTCTGGACGAGAACACCCATTTCAAGTGGCAGCTTGGCCGAATCAGTATGAAAAGGAGTTGTGCCGGCATTTCCTGCAGGAGCCTGCGCGGCAGCAAGCGAGGCTGAGAGTGCAAAAATGAGCGCCCAACTGGATAGTCTTGCCATGCCGCGAAATCGTTCGATCACTAAGTCACTCCATTCAGATGGTCAAAGGCAAAAGAAGAAAGGCCGCCGATAAGCGGCGGCCTCGGTAAATAGTTGACCGCTTCAACTATTGAGCATTGACGGCAGCTTCATCCATATCGAAGTTGGAGTAGACGTTTTGCGTATCGTCCAGGTCTTCGAGCGCCTCCAGAAGGCGAATCATGGCATTTGCCTGGGAGCCTTCGAGCTTGGTGTAAGTAGAAGCTATTTTTGTGACTTCCGCATGCTCAGGTGTAATGTTGGCCGCTTTGAGAGCATTGGTGACCGCCTCAAAATCCTTGGGATCACAAAGGACCTCCCAATTTTCACCTTCATCGCTCAAATCTTCGGCTCCGGCCTCAAGGACAATTTCGGTGAGCTTGTCTTCGCTGGCTGCGGATTTTGCGATAACAATGACGCCTTTATTTGAGAACATCCATGAAACGGAGTTGGATTCCCCGAGATTGCCGCCATTTTTCGAGAAAGCGTGACGAATCTCACTGACAGCACGGTTCTTGTTATCGGTGAGCACATCGACGATCAGGGCAACGCCACCGGGACCGTAGCCTTCGTACGTAATCTCCTCGTAGGAGACCCCTTCCAACTCTCCCGTGCCGCGCTGGATAGCGCGCTTGATGTTGTCCGCAGGCATGTTCTCCGCCTTGGCGGCGGCGATAGCGGTGCGCAGGCGGGGATTGCCATCAGGGTCGCCGCCGCCGCCAGTCTTGGCGGCTATGGTGATTTCTTTGATCAGACGGGTAAAGATTTTGCCACGTTTGGCGTCAAGCGCGCCCTTCTTATGCTTGATTGTGGCCCATTTTGAATGGCCGGACATGTACTACCTCGGTGATGATTTTTGCCCCGGACCGCGGTGAATCGCGGCCTAAAGCGACCATGTGAGTTTAGCATGCTGACGCTGGACCAGCCACCCGGCCAGGAATGCCCCCCTGCAATAAAAAATGCTTACCTAACCCTTGGCGCCAGCTTTCAGCCCCATCTCCGCCATCACCATCTGTAAGTCCTTCCAGGCTTCACCCTTCTGCCGTGGATCGCGCAGCAGAAATGCCGGATGGTAAGTTACTGCCAGCTTTGCCCCACGGCAGCTATGCCATTTTCCACGCAACGAAGCGAGCGACTGTTTGACGCCCAGCAAATAGGTTGCAGCAGTGGACCCTAGCGCGACAATCACCTCGGGCTGTACGACATCTATCTGCCGCAGCAAAAATGGCGAACAGGTATTTGCCTCCACGATTTCTGGGACCCGGTTAGAAGGCGGGCGGCACTTCACGATGTTCGCAATATAAACTTCTTCCCGCTTCAGCCCCATTGCCCCAATCATATTGTTCAGCAACTGCCCGGCTTTGCCCACAAATGGGAGTCCCTGCATATCTTCATCCGCTCCCGGCCCTTCTCCTACGAACATCAGCCGGGCTGCCGGATTTCCATCTCCGAACACGACTTTATGGCGTCCCGCATAAGCCAGGGGACACCGCGTGCAATCTCCAATTTCTTCCTGAATTACACGCAATGCAGCGGTCCGATCGGACGCGGCAATCCGGTCCTGCGGCAAAGGCGCAAGCTCATTGAAACCGACCAGTTTAGGGATAACCGGCTCCTCAAAAATATTAATTGGCGGCGAAGGCGGTGCAACAGGAATAGCAGGAGCAACTTTCAGCGCGGGAGGTTCCGCCAAAACCGTCGCATGCTGCTCCTCAGCTTCTATCGCGACCGATTCGCCACGGCGATAGAAATCATAAATCCCCATATCGCGGAAATATTCAACATATGCCCGCAACTGGTATTCCGCATCTTCTGCCATAGCTCTATGCTATCGCGGACGGCTACACGATGTGATCGAGCGCAGACTTAGCATCCTTCTCGGGAAGCACGAACTTTACGTGTCCTTGTTCGATCTCGTCCTGGGCCACACGGCAGGCCTTCGTTGATTTCGCGACTATCAGCGGCGAAGCTCCGGATTGTAGCTGGCGCGCTCGCCGTGCCGCGCCTTTGACCAGACTGTATTTGTTGTGGAAAGCATTTTCAATCATCATGCGCCTCACCCGTAAACAGACTCTATCGCAGCACAGGTCCAAGTCTCAGATCGTTGTAGCTGGATAGCCCGTCCATTATCCTCCAAAATTGGCCAGCGCGCGCTGCAACTTTGGAGATGCAGCATTGGTCCTACAACTGGACGCCACTTTGCCTACCCCATCCCGCTCCCCACGTTCGAACAGGACAATGGCCCGCATCTCTGCCACAGCTTCATCGAGCACATCGTTCACCAACGCATACTTATAGTCGCCGATTCGGTTCAGTTCATTGCGGGCCTCGGCCAATCTGCCCTCAATCACCGCTTCAGAGGTCACATGTTCGGCCTGACTTCGGTTGCGCAGCCGCATCTCCAGCACCTGCGGGCTTGGCGGCAGAATAAAGATCGACACTGCTGCAGGCAGCTTGCTCATTACCTGCACCGCGCCCTGCACATCGATATCCAGCAGCAGGTCCTTGCCCGAGGCCTTGGCGTGTTCCAATGCCGAAATCGCGGTTCCATAATAGTTGCCAAAAACCTCAGCCCATTCCAGAAACTCCCCCGCAGCCACCATCCGCTCAAACTCGTCGCGGGTCGTAAAGTGGTACTCCCGCCCGTTCTCCTCAGAACCACGGGGTGCCCGCGTGGTGTATGAGATGGAAAAATCCAAGCCTTCCACCAACGTGCGCAGTTGCGTCACCAACGTCGACTTTCCTGAACCCGAGGGCGCCGAAATAATAAAAAGTATGCCTGCCATCCGCAAATTACACCTTGTCGATCCGGTATTCGTGAGATACGTGCACTATTTTCCTACTCCAGATTCTGAACCTGCTCCCGAGCTTTCTCGATCTCTGCCTTCATCTCCAGCCCCAGCTCGGTAATCCGTAATCCGTTCACGCCTGAGGCACTGCTGGTCTTCGACAGCATCGTGTTCGCTTCGCGGTTCAGCTCCTGCAGTAGGAAATCGAGCCGTTTGCCCAGTTCTCCACCGGCATCTAGTAACGAGCGGAAATGGTCCACGTGGGTCCGCAGGCGAACCATCTCTTCTTCGATATCGCTCTTCTCTGCGAGCACGGCCGCTTCGGCGAGCAATCTCTCCTCGCTCACCGGAACTCCCTGTGTCAGTTCGGCAAGACGCGACCGAAGGCGCTCGAACAGCGCCTCACGCACTCCACCGCGTAAGTCGGCAACTTCTTCGGCAAACGCCTGCAATCTCGACATCGACGCCTGCAACTCAGCCACTAACGCTGCGCCCTCCTGGGCTCGCCCATCATTCAATCTGGCTACGAGTTCGTCCATCAGTGACAGCACGGCATCATCAAGTCCCTGTAACGCTTCTTCACTCATGCTGCTCTCTGCGGTCATCAGCCCAGGAATCCGGAGCAGCGTATTCATGTCCGGTTCGCTCTTCAATTCATGCAAGGCAGAGCCTTCGCGAAAGGCGCGGATATAAGTCTCCAGCAGGCCCACATTCAATTGCATATGGGAACCCGCCTTACGCTCTAGTTGCAAAGTCACATCTATATGGCCGCGCCGCAATTTTTCTTTCAGGGTGCGCCGCATCTGCAGTTCCAGCCCATCGCACATCGATGGCAGCCGAAACTGCAGATCTAAAAACCGGTGATTCACGCTCTTGATCGTCAGCGTAAAACTAAGTTGTTCCCGCACCGAGCCTCTCAGGCTCGCATATCCTGTCATTGAATAAACAGTGCTCACGCTGTACCCTCTAACTCCGCTGTAACCACTTCCTTCGTCCCCGCACTGCTCGATTCGTCATTGCTGAACTGCAGATCATAAAGTCGCCTGTAGGTGCCGGACTGCAACAGCAGTTCTTCATGCGTTCCCATTTCTGTAATCTTCCCATTTTCGAGCACCGCAATTCTTGTCGCTCGACGGACTGTGGAAAGACGGTGAGCGATCACAAATACAGTTCGTCCCTGCATCAGATTAGCCAGCGCAGCCTGCACCAGATGTTCACTTTCCATATCCAGCGCGGAAGTCGCCTCGTCGAGAATCAGAATCGGAGCATTCTTCAGGATCGCCCGCGCGATGGCCAAGCGCTGTCGCTCGCCACCACTTAGACGGACGCCCTTTTCCCCGATTTTCGTGTTGTACCCTTCTGGCATCTTCTGAATAAAATCGTGTGCCAGCGCCATGCGCGCCGCCTCTTCCACCTTGCTCATCGGAACATCAGGCTGGCCATACGCGATATTGTTGCGCACGGTGTCGTTGAACAGCACGGTCTCCTGCGTGACCTTGCCAATCTGCTTCCGCAGCGAAACGATCGTCACATCCCGCAGATCAAATCCGTCCAGCAGTATGCGGCCCTCATTCACATCAAAGAAACGCGGAATCAGGTTTACCAGCGATGACTTCCCTGCCCCACTCGGCCCGACAAACGCAAGCACCTCTCCGGGACGCACGGAGAAATTAATGTCCTGCAGCACCTGCTTCCTCTCTCCCTCGCTCTCGTAAGCAAAACCGACGTGTTCGAAGACAATCTCCTTATTGAAGCCTTTTAGTACGTGAGCACGTTTCTTCTCCTGCACATCGTCCTGCGCATCCATGAATTTGAAGATATCTTCGCTGGCCCCCAACGCCTGCTGAAAGCTGTTGTAAAACAGCGCAAACTTCCGCACTGGGTCATATAGCGTAAACACCGCAATCAGGAACGTAACAAAAGATCCCGCTGTCATTCCTCCGTGGAGAATGCGTTGCCTTCCTAAATAAAGCAGGAGAGCAATGCCTACGGAACCCAGCGCGTCCATCAAAGGCGAACTGATCGCCTGGACGCTCACCGATTTTAGATTCGCTTGAAAGAGCCGTTTCGCCGCTCTGCGAAAGCGGTCGGTCTCCCATAACTCCATTCCAAAGGCCTTCACAATCCGATTTCCCGTAATCGTCTCGTGAAGGATATTTTGAATCTCGGCCAGTTTGTCCTGCCCTTTTCGCGTCGTGTGCCGCACACCGCGGCCAATCCGGCGGGCAGACGAGATAACAATCGGCACGAATAGCAGCAGCACCCACGCCAATTTTCCGCCGACAACTACCACCACGCCGATCGTGAAGAGCAACGTGAAAAGCTGTTGCAGAAAGTCACTCAACACCGTCGACATCGCATACTGCACACGTTCAATATCATTGATCAGCGTGGACAAAAGTGTGCCCGTCGTGTGTTTCTGAAAAAATGCGATGGAGCGCCGCAGAATCGCGTCGTAAAGGTCATTGCGAAGGTCGGTAATCATCCCGAACCCCGCATAATTCACCAGATAGGTTCCCCCATAGTCGCAGACCGACTTCAACAACGCTGAAACGACCAGTGCGTAGGCGACCACATCCCATGCGTTGTGAAAGTGACTGGGCACCAAAAAATTCAAATCGAGCGTCCAGCCCAGATGCGGAACTTTGAAGATCAAAACGTTCGCAGATGCCTGGGGACTCAGCACATTATCGAAAATGGGCTTGACCAACAGAACGCGAAAAGCCGCCATCGCGCCTACGATTGCCATCAGCACAACCGAAAGTAATGAATACAGCGCGTAGGGCCGCACATAGAGCAGTAACCGCCAGATGCGCCTCAAGCCGCCACTCTCCCGGTCATCTTCATCGTGCTGCGCATCTCACTATTCTATGGGTTCTCTAGCGCGGCATGTCCCGGTGCGACGTCTTCACCCTGTAACCTGCAGATGTCAGCCGCTTCTTCATCTCTTCGGCGATGAATACCGACCGGTGTTGCCCGCCTGTACAGCCAAACGACAGCGTTAGATAGCTCTTGCCTTCCTTGATATAGTGCGGCAAAAGAAACTTCAGCATGTCGGCAGTTTTGTCCAGAAACTCCGCCGTCTGCGGAAATTGGCGGATATATTTTGCAACCTTCGGGTGTCGGCCGGTCAGTTTTCGGAACTCCGGGACAAAATGAGGATTTGGGAGGAAACGCACGTCGAATACAAGGTCCGCTTCCGACGGCACACCGTTCTTGAACCCAAAGCTGTTGGAAGAGATCGTTAGAGTTGGATCACTCTTATCGCGCACAAACTGCGCATTGATATGCGCTCGCAGATCGTGCACGTTGAACTTCGTCGTATCCAGCACAATATCTGCGACGTTTCGAATGGGATCGAGCCGTCTTCGTTCCGCCCGAATCGATTTAATAACCGTGTTGGTTCGTCCCATCGGATGCGGGCGGCGCGTCTCTGAAAAACGCCGAATAAGGGCATCCTCACTCGCTTCCAAGAAAAGAACGCGAGTAGGCAGTACCCTTCGTACCTTTTTCAATATCTCGGGAAACTCATCAAGCCGAATCCCTTCGCGCACGTCCACCACAAGCGCTGCCCGCTCAATCTCGGCCGACTGCCGCACCAGGTCGGCAAACTGGGGCACCAGGTCAAGGGGAAGGTTATCGACCGAATAGAATCCAAGGTCTTCAAATGCCTTCAAAGCCGACAGCTTGCCCGATCCCGACAAACCGGTCAGGATCACAAGTTCGCCCTTATTCTCCGGCCCGGAAATCTTCTTTGTAGCCTTTTTCGCTAGCTTGCGTGGCATGAACAAATCCTAGCATCACCATGACATCGCTTTGATCCACCAACTTACGGAACTTCGATCAGCTCCATCTTGCCGTCGCGCTTACGGTGCAAAACCATCGCCTGCCCTGCATGGTCACGGAACACGAAGACATCGCGGTCGCGAAACGCCGCCTCCTTCACCGCCTCTTCGAGCGACATCGGCCTCAGTGCCACTCCATCGGTCGAGCGCGCAATATGCGGCTCAGATAAGGGCGAATGGGAGGGGAAAGAATGGACGAGCATCGGCACCGCCTTCCTCCCGATGCTGTTCTTTGCCGCGGTCTTGGTTGCAACCGGCTTTGCCGCCGTTGCTGCGCCTTTTGTCTCTTCGGCGGCGGAAACCTCGGATTTTCCATGCCGCTTGATCGTTACTTTTCTCTTCTTCTGTCGAATCGCCTGCTGCTCAATCTTAGCCAAGGCATCGTGCAGGGCAGTCACCATATCGGTTGATTTGCAGGTCGCCACCAGCTTGAAGCTGCGGGTCTGTATCGTCACCTCGGCAATCTGTCGATACTTATCTACGGTGAGAATGATATGCGCGCTCCCCGCATTCCCAACGATTTTCGCAATTCTCGCCAGGCCCGCTTCAGCCTGTGATTTCAATTTCTTTGTAACTGTCGTCTGCCTGCCCGTGTACTCAACATCCATATCGATACCTCGTCCTTCCTTCGATGCCGCCTAGCGTACGCGGCGTTGGTGGGTACTCGGAATCTGCATGTCCTCACGATATTTTGCTACTGTACGCCGCGTCACCCGAATCCCCTGGCGTTGCAGTTCGGCCGCCAGTTGATCGTCCGTAAGCGGTTTCCGTTCGTCCTCCTCTTCAATCAACTTCTTTACCTTCCTCTTCAACAGAACAAGCGGCAGGTC
>Ga0157370_10004361_pt1 | contig 16243 bp, 17 predicted proteins | sample C35metaG_FD_113463 | JGI IMG/M metagenome (GOLD analysis project Ga0157370, IMG submission 113463) | Corn rhizosphere microbial communities from Kellogg Biological Station, Michigan, USA - C3-5 metaG | ecosystem: Host-associated > Plants > Roots > Rhizosphere > Soil | place: USA: Michigan...
CCGAGGACGTCGTGCAGCCCGGCCACATCTTTCCGGTGATGGCGCAGAAGGGCGGCGTGCTGGTGCGCGCGGGACACACCGAGGCGGGCTGCGACCTCGCGGAGCTCGCGGGACTCACACCCGCCGCGGTGATCTGCGAGATCATGAATCCCGACGGCTCCATGGCCCGGTTGCCGGAGCTCCTCGCCTTCGCCGGGAAGCACGGGCTCAAGGTGGGCACGATCGCCGACCTCATCCGCCATCGCAGCGAAAACGAGAAGCTCATCGAGCGCGTGGCCGACCGCACGATCGCGACGCCCTACGGTCCCTTCCGCCTGTGCGTCTATCACGACAAGACCGTGGACGAGGTGCACTACGCGTTGGTCAAAGGCGAGCCCGCGGCCGACCGACCGATCCTCGTGCGCGTGCACGAGCCCTTCACGTCGCTGGACCTGTTCGATTTCGACACCGCGCGCCATGCCTACTCGGTGCAGGACGCGATGCGCATCGTCGCGCACCACAAGGAAGGCGTGATCGTGCTGCTGCGCCGGCAGGAGCCCACCGGCGAGATCCTCGAGCGCGTGCAGTCTCCGGACGCGCATCGCCGCGGCACGCGCAAGTGGGATCCGCGGCTGCACGGCATCGGCGCGCAGATTCTTCGCGACCTCGGCGTAGGCAGGATGCGCGTGATGGCGCGGCCCAAGCGCATCCCGAGCATGTCCGGCTTCGGCCTGGAAGTCGTCGAGTACGTATCGCCCGACGAGGCGCTGGTGAAAGCGGTCTGACATGCCCGAACCGGACCTGCGCGGCAACGCGCTGCGCGTGGCGATCGTCTGGAGCCGGTTCAACGAGCCGATCGTGCGCCAGCTCCTCGCCGCCTGCGACAAGGAGCTCGTGGAGCTCGGCGTCGCCGCGGCCGACATCGATGTCGTGAGCGTTCCCGGCGCGCTCGAGATCCCGCTCGTCCTGCAATCGCTCGCGTTGGAGCGGCACGGCTTCGCTCGCCGCTACGACGCGCTGGTCGCGTTGGGCGCCGTCGTTCGAGGCGAGACGTACCACTTCGAGATCGTCGCGAACGAGAGCGCGCGGGGAATCCTCGACGTGCAGCTGGAGACCGGCATCCCGATCGCGAACGGCGTGCTCACCACCGACACCGAGGAGCAGGCGCTCGCCCGCGCGGCGCAGAAGGGCGCCGAGTGCGCGCGCGCCGCGATCGAGATGGCGAACACATTGAAGGCGGTCGGGGGATGACGCCGCGCCGGCGCGCACGCGAGCTCGCCTTGCAGGGGATCTACCAATGGCTCTACACGGGCGCGAGCCCGGGCGAGGTGCTGAAGGACCTCTCGGAGATGGAGCACTTCCAATCCGCGGACCGCGCGTTCCTCGAGGCGGAGCTCGAGGGCGCGATCGGCGAGGCGAAGGCCCTGCGCGAGAAGCTCGAGCCGCTTGCCGACCGCAAGTGGGACGAGGTGAGCCCGGTGGAGCGGGCGATCCTGCTCATCGGCGCGTGGGAGATGGTGCACAACCCGGAGATTCCCTACAAGGTGACGATCAACGAGGCGATCGAGCTGGGCAAGCGCTTCGGCGGCACCGAGGGGCACAAGTGGGTGAACGGCGTCCTCGACCGGCTCGCCACGTCGGTGCGCCCGGACGAGGTCGCGCAGAAGAGAAAGCCGCGCCATGACGCATGACACTCCGGAATTCGACGTCATCGCCCGTCACTTCACGCGCCCGGCGGCCAACGCCGTGCTGGGCGTGGGCGACGACTGCGCGCTGGTCCAGCTCTCGCGCGGCATGGAGCTCGCGGTGTCGGTCGACACCATGGTCTCCGGCACGCACTTCTTTCCCGACGTGGATCCCGAGACCCTCGGCCACAAGTCGCTCGCGGTGAACCTCTCCGACATGGCGGCGATGGGCGCGATGCCCTACTGGGCGATGCTCGCGTTGACGCTGCCCAAGGTGGACCACGACTGGCTCGGCGCCTTCGCGAAGGGCTTCTTCGACCTCGCCGAGGAGTTCGACGTCTCGCTCATCGGCGGCGACACCACCCGCGGGCCGCTCACGCTCACCGTCACGATCATGGGCGAGATTCCCGCGGGCGCGGCGGTAAGGCGCAGCGGCGCCAAGGTCGGGAACGACGTCTGGGTGTCCGGCCACCTCGGCGACGCTGCGCTCGCGGTCGCGCACCGCCACGGCAAGCTCCAGCTCGACGAGGCCGACTACCGCGAGGCGGTGATGCGGCTCTACGAGCCCACGCCGCGCGTCTCGCTCGGGCAGGCGCTGCGCGGCGTGGCCACCGCCGCGATCGACATCTCGGACGGCCTCCTCGCCGACCTCGGCCACATCTGCAAGCTTTCGAAGGTGGGCGCCGTGGTGGAGCTCGCGGCGCTGCCGCTCTCGGCGATCGGCGGCCGGCACGTGGCGAGCGACGCCGGGCGCACCGCGATCGTCGCCGGCGGCGACGACTACGAGCTCTGCTTCACCGCGCATCCCAACTCGCGCGAAAGCATCGCCGACCTCGCCAAGATGCTCGGCGTCCCGATCACGCGCATCGGGCAGGTGAAGCGCGGCAAAGGCGTGAGCCTCGTGGGTCCCGAGGGCAAGCCCGTGAAGATCGATGGCCGCGGATACGACCACTTCTCCGCGCCCTGACCTGCGCTTCCTCGTCGCGCATCCCGCGCACTTCATCGCCCTGGGCTTCGGGAGCGGCCTGGCACCCGTGGCGCCGGGAACGTTCGGCACGCTCGTCGCGTTGCCCATCGTGTGGCTGCTCGGGCTCGCGTTGCCCCCGCTCGCCATCGCCTTCTGCGCGATCCCGCTCTTCTTCGTCGGCTGGTGGGCGTGCGAGCGCACCGGGCGCGACCTCGGCGTGGCCGACCACGGAGCGATGGTGTGGGACGAGGTGGTGGCGTTCATTCCGCTCGCGGCGCTCGCCTCGGCGAGCCTCGCGCTCGAGGCGCTCGCCTTCGTGCTGTTCCGCGTCTTCGACGTCTGGAAGCCGTATCCGATCCGGCTTCTCGAGCGCAACGTGAAGGGCGGGCTCGGCGTGATGATCGACGACGTCGTCGCCGCCTTCTACGCCTACGTGGTGTTCGCGCTCGTCGTCGTGCTGGCCTACCGGGGAGGCGAAATCCTGCGATGAAGCGCTGGCCCTACCCGCGCATCTTCGCGCATCGCGGCGGCGGCATCCTCGCGCCGGAGAATACGCTCGCCGCCTTTCGCCTCGGGCAGTCGCTGGGCTTCGCCGCGCACGAGTTCGACGTGAAGCTCTCGAAGGACGGCGTCGCGATCCTGCTTCACGATCCGACGCTCGAGCGCACCACGAACGGCAAGGGGAGGGCCGCCGACTTCACCTGGGAGGAGCTGCGCGCGCTCGATGCGGGTGGTTGGCACTCCGAGGCGTTCCGCGGCGAGCCGATCCCGTCCTTCGAGGACGTGGCGCGGCTGCTGCGCTCGAAGGGCACCGCCGCCAACGTCGAGATCAAGCCCACGCCGGGCGAGGAGCGCGAGACGGGCGAGCACGTGGCGAAGGATGCCGCACGGCTCTGGAAGGACGCGCGCGTGCCGCCCCTGCTGTCGTCGTTCTCGTTCGAGGCGCTGCTCGCGGCCAAGGCGGCGGCGCCCGAGCTGCCGCGCGCGTGGCTCGCGAGCCGGTTCGCGGAGGAGGATTGGGACCGGATAGCCGAGCTCGACGCGGTCTCGGTGCACACCAACCACACCAAGCTCGATCTGGCCAACGTGGAAAGGCTGCACGCGAAGGGCTACCGGGTGCTCGCCTATACGGTGAACGACGTGGAAGCCGCCGATCGGCTCTTCGCCGCGGGCATCGACGGCGTCTTCACCGACAACCTGCGCGAGTTCGCGGTGCGCTTTCCCGGCGCGATCCGCGAACCCGGGTGATGCGAAGCTAGCGGTTCGAGGAGGCGCCCGCGACGCCGGCGAGGGCAGGCTCGGCGATCTCCGCCATGCCGTCGCCCGCCGCGTGCGTCTTGCGGATCTCGCCGAGCAGCCCGGCGACGATGTCGCGCAGCGCGAAGATGTCCTCGAAGAACCGCAGCGGCGGTCCGGCGTGAAGCTCCCTGAGCATGCGTTGGACCCGAACCTCGTTCATTTTCGTCTTCTCCACTCGTGCGCCTCGTGGGCGGTTGGTCACTACGTGGAGCGCAGTTTCGGCCCCCCCGCCGGGCGCGTCTGTGCGAAGTCGCACAAGAGGGCCCCGTGCGGGGTTTCAGCGGTAAGCCGGATTTCAGCCGTAACGCTTCAAGCGGCCGCTGGATGGGCAGGCAGGTGCATTTCGCTCGCCCGAGCCTCCCGCATGCGGGCGTCGAGGTCGCGCAGCGCCGTACGCAGGCCCTCCTCGACCACCGGGTGGTAGAACGGCATCTCGAGCATTTGCGCCACCGTCATGCGCGCCTGCAGCGCCCAGGCGAGGAGGTGGCCGATGTGCTCGGCGTCCGGGCCGGCAATCTCGGCGCCCAGGAAGCGGCCGGTTTCCGGATCGCCGTACACGCGCAGGTGGCCGCGGTTCCTGAGCATCACGCGCGAGCGCCCCTGGTCCTCGAAGGACACCTCGCCGGCGGCGATCTCGTGCGCTTGCAGCCGTGCGAATCCGGCGCCCACGATGGCGATCTGCGGATCGGTGAAGACGATGCCGAGCGCGGCGCGCCGCAGCCCCTGCGCGACCTTCGGATGTCGCGCCGCGTTCGTGCCCGCGATGCGGCCTTCGTCAGCCGCCTCGTGCAGGAGCGGCGCGTCGTTGGCGGCGTCGCCCGCGATGAAGATCGGCGCGCCCTGGACCTGCGTCGTGTTCCGATCGTGCACCGGCACGCCGCGCGCATCCAGCGCGAGCCCGAGCGACTCGAGCCCGATGCCGTCGAGGTTCGGTGCGCGTCCGGTCGCGGCGAGCGCGTACTCGAAGCGTTCGACGCGTTCGGCTCCGTCGGGACCGCGGTACTGGACCTCGACCTCGTCGCCCACGCGCTCGACGCGCGTCACGTGCGCGTCGGGATCGAGCGTGAATTCCGAGGCGAACGCCGCGAGCGCCGCACGCTGCACGAACGGATCGCTGAGCGGTCCCACGCGTCCGCCGCGCCCGAGCACCACCACGCGCACACCCAGGCGCGCGAGCGCCTGCCCGATCTCCAGCCCGATCACGCCGGGGCCGAAGACCGCGATCGACCGCGGTAGCGTTTCCCACTCGAACACGTCGTCGTTCACCACCAGCCGATCGCCCAGGCCCTGGAGGATCGGTGGGATGGTGGGGCGCGAGCCCGTCGCGATCACGATCGATCTCGCCTCGATCGTCGGTCCGCCGTCCACTTGCAGCGTCGAGCGGTCTACGAAGCGCGCGCGGCCGCGGATGCGGTCGGCCTCCGGAATCGATTCGACGCCCTCGAGCACGAAGCCCACGAAGCGGTCGCGCTCGCGCTTCACGCGCGCCATCACCTCGCGCCCGTCGATGCGCGCGGCGCCGGCGTGGACGCCGAAATGGCGTGCGCGCTCGACGCCGTGCGCCGCCTCGGCCGCGGCGATGAGGAGCTTGGACGGCATGCAGCCCACGCGCGCGCAGGTAGTCCCGTACGCGCCGCCCTCGATGAGCACGCTGCGCGCTCCCGCCGCGCGCGCCGCGCGGTACGCCGCGAGCCCCGCGGTTCCGGCGCCGATCACAGCCACGTCGACTTTCATCGTGCGTCCTTCCTCCAAACCGGGCCTGTCCCCGATTTCGTCGCCTGCGATCAAGCGACCTTACGCCGCCTTGCGATCCTGCGCCGCCAGGTACTTCTCGAGATCCTCCGAGCCGCCGATGAGCCGCACGCCGATGAAGACCTGCGGCGCGGTGCCCTTGCCCGAAACGGCGCGCAGGGCCGAAGTGGTGATGCCGTCGCCCAGCGTCACCTCCTCGAACACCATGCCGTGCTCGGCGAGGAGCTGCTTCGCCCGCGCGCAGAACGGGCAGCCGCGCTTGGTGAAGACGAGCACCGATTCCGGCGCCTTCGCCTTCGGCGCGATGTAGTGGAGCATCGTGTCGGCATCGGAGACCTCGTAGGGATCGCCTTCCTTCTCCGGCTCGATGAACATCTTCTGGATCACGCCGTCCTTCACCAGCATCGAGTAGCGCCACGAGCGCGGCCCGAAGTTGAGGTCGCTCTTGTCGACGAGCATGCCCATCTGGCGGGTGAACTCGCCGTTGCCGTCGGGCAGGAACGTGATCTGCGGCGCGTTCTGGTCCTTCTGCCACTCCGCCATCACGAACGGGTCGTTCACCGAGATGCAGACGATCTCGTCGACTCCGGCGCGGCGCAAGGCCGGCGCGAGCTCGTTGTAGCGCGGCAAGTGCGAGCTGGAGCAGGTGGGCGTGTACGCCCCGGGCAGCGCGAACGCCACCACGGTGCGGCCCTTGAACACCTGGTCGGTCGTGACCTCGTCCCAGCGGCCGTCGCGCCGGATGCGCAACGTCACCTGCGGGACCTTGCGGCCCTCGGAATTGGGAAGCATGTGGATCCTTTCTGCCGGCGTGGCGCCGGAGTGCGTTGATAGATTCGATGAGCCATTCTCGGCCTCGCCGATTGATTCGTCCAATTGATTGTGGTTATACTTTCGATTGCCCCACTCAATGGAAGCACCGCCGTGACCCTCACCGAGCTGCGCTACGTCGTCGCCCTCGCCCGGGAGCGCCACTTCGGGCGCGCCGCGCAGAAGTGCTTCGTGACCCAGCCCACGCTCTCGCTCGCGCTCGCCAAGCTCGAGGACGAGCTCGGCGTGAAGCTCTTCGAGCGCAACAAGAACGAGGTGCTCGTCACCGCCCGCGGCACGCAGATCGTCGAGCAGGCGCGCCGCGTGCTGGACGAGGTGGCCAAGATCCCGCACCTCGCGCGCGGCGGACGCGACCAGCTCGCGGGGGCGCTGCGCCTGGGTGCCATTCCCACCATCGGGCCCTACCTCCTTCCGGACCTGGTGCCGATCCTGCGCAAGCGCGCGCCCGCCATGCCGCTCGTGATCGAGGAGAACCTCACCGGCAACCTCGCACCGATGCTGCGCGACGGCGAGCTCGACGTCGTCATCATCGCGCTGCCTTTCGCGATCCCGGGCGTGAAGACGCGCATCGTGTATGAGGAACCGTTCAGCGTCGTGGTTCCCGAGGGCCATCGCTGGCAGGAGCGCAAGGCCGTGAAAGCGGGCGAGCTCGCCGACGAGAACCTCCTGGTGCTCAATGCGGGGCACTGCTTCCGCGACCAGGTGATGGAAGCCTGCCCGGGACAGGCCAATACCGCGCTCGCCGAGGGGCGAGCGGGAAGCTCGCTCGAGACCATCCGGAACATGGTCGCATCGGGCCTGGGCGTGAGCGTGCTCCCGGCGAGCGCCCTCGTGCCGCGCTATGCGACGAAGCTGCTGAGGTCGGTGCCGTTCACGAATCCCGCGCCGTCGCGCAAGGTGGCGCTCGCGTGGCGTGCGAGCTTCGACCGGCCGCTCGCGGTCGAAACGCTCGCGGCGGCGATCCAGTCGGTGAGGATCCCCGGCCTGCGGATGGCCAAGGCGGCGTAGAGCCAAAAGGGGTCAGATCCCTTTTTCGAAGCGCGACGAAAGGGATCCGAGCCCTTTTCAGTCGAGGTCGGCGAGGAGCGCCGCGCGCACTTCGGGCGGGACCGGGTCCAGCGACGCGGCGTAATGCGGATGGTCGACGCCGATCGCGAGGCCCATGCCGTACTTGAGCGCTTCCACCATCTCGCTCGTGAGCTCGAAGCGCAGGAAGTGCACGGCGGAAGTCTTCTCGTCGGTCTCGCGCTCGAGGTCTTCGTCGGCGATGGCGTACACCGGCGGGCAGCCCTCCACGCGCACCCAGGTGCGGTCCTCGATGCCCTTGAGTCGGGCGAGGGCCCCACGCCGCTCGTTCACGTCCTCGTACTCGATCTGCATCGTCGCCTTGAAGTTGCGCCCGTCGGGAATCAACGGGTTGTACGCGTCGAGCTCTTCCTGGATGCCTTCCTGCTCGAAGATGCGCTCCGCGTGGAGCATCTCCTGGACCTGGTAGCGCATGGTGAGCTCGTCCTCGAAGAGCAGCACCACGTGCTCGCCAAGCGCGACGGTGCGGTTCTTCTTGTGCGCGATGACGCGCGCGCGGAAGTCCTTGCGCGCCTTGGCGTAGGACTCGAGCGACATCAGGGAATCGCGGGAGATCTTTTGCATGGCGGTCGATTCGGCAAGAGGCGGGAAACGCGGATGAACGCAGATGAAAAGCGGATGAACGCGGATCAGTCGGGCAAACCGTAAGCCATTCGAAGTAACGTCAGGGGATGCTTCAGTTGCGCTTTGCCCTGGTCGCCGCCGAGCCCCTGGGCGATGTGGTGCCCGGCGAGCTCGCAGTCGGAGGCGAAGAAGTCGGGCGCGAACTCGGCGACCTGGCGGAAGACCGGGCGGCCGATCTTGAGCGCGGTCGCGTGGAACTCCGCCTTCACGCCGTACGTGCCCGCATGCCCCGAGCAGCGCTCGATCACCAGCACTTGCGTACCGGGCACGCTCTCGAGCGCCTCGCGGGTGCGCGGTCCCATCTTCTGCACGCGCGTGTGGCAGGGGATGTGATACGCCACCTTGCCGAGCGGGCGCGTGAAATCCTCGCGCAGGTGGCCATCCCGCTTCCTCGCCATGAGGTACTCGAACGGATCGAACATCGCGTCGCGCACCGCCTTCACGTCCTCGTCCTCGGGGAACATCAACGGCAGCTCCTGCTTGTACATGAGCGTGCACGAAGGAACCGGCGTCACGATCGCGTAGCCCTCGCGCGCGAGCCTCGCGAGCACCGGGATGTTCTTTTCCTTGAGCGCGGCGACCGATTCCAGGTCGCCCTGCTCGAGCTTGGGCATCCCGCAGCAGGCCTCCTTCGGCGCGAGCACGTACGGGATCTCGTTGTGGTCGAGGATCCTGAGGAGGTCATGCCCGATCCCGGGCTCGTTGTAGTTCACGTAGCACGTGGCGTAGATCGCGACCTTGCCCGGGGAGCGTTCGCCGTCCTTCACCGGGTACGGCTTGCTCGGCGCGGCGTGCGAGCGGAAGGGGCGCGGCGAATAGGCGGGAAGCCACGCGTCCTTGTCGATCGCCATCACCTTCTCGCCCAACGCGCGCAGCGGCTTCGAGTTGGCCGATGCGTTCACGGCGTGGACCACGACCGGGATCGTCGCGAGCTTGCCGTTTCGGTCGGTGGAGGAGAGCAGGCGGTCGCGCACGGGATGCGTGAGCTTGCCGGTGCGGAACTCGTTCGCCTTCGCGCGCAGCATCAGGTGCGGGAAATCGACGTTCCAGGGATGCGGCGGAACGTAAGGACACTTCACCATGTAGCACATGTCGCACAGGTAGCAGTTGTCCACCACGCCCTGGAATTTCCCGCGCGGCACGCCGTCGAGCTCGCCCGTCGGGCCCTCGTCGATCAGGTCGAAGAGCGTCGGAAACGCGTTGCACAGGCTCACGCAGCGCCGGCATCCGTGGCAGATGTCGAAGACGCGCTCCTGCTCCGCGACGATCTTCCCCTCGTCGTAGTACTCGGGGTTCTTCCAGTCGATCGGATGGCGCGTCGGCGCCTCGAGGCTGCCTTCTCTCGTGGTCATTTGCTGGGGCGAAAGGTAAGGTGAACCAAGGGGTAACAAGGAAAAAGGGGGCGCGAAGCCCCCTTTTCTTCGCGCGTCGGAAGCAACGCTCAGTCGGCGAGCGCGTCGAGCGCCTTCTGGAAGCGGTTGGCGTGCGAGCGCTCGGCCTTGGCGAGCGTCTCGAACCAGTCGGCGATCTCCTCGAAGCCCTCGTTGCGGGCGGCCTTCGCCATGCCCGGGTACATGTCGGTGTACTCGTGCGTCTCGCCGGCGACGGCGGCCTTGAGGTTCTGGCGCGAGCTGCCGATCGGCAGGTCGGTGGCGGGGTCGCCCACGCTGGCGAGATAGTCGAGGTGGCCGTGCGCGTGGCCGGTCTCGCCCTCCGCGGTGGAGCGGAAGAGCGCGGCCACGTCGTTCTGGCCTTCCACGTCCGCCTTGGTCGCGAAGTACAGGTAGCGCCGGTTCGCCTGCGACTCGCCGGCGAACGCGGCCTTCAGGTTGTCGTGGGTCTTGGTGCCTTTGAGCGGTTTCATGGTGGACCTCCAGGGGGACAAAACGCGGAATTCCGGGCTTCTGTTCGGTATCCCCGATTGTCGCGCCCCGTGCAGGCCACCGTCCAATTGATTGTTTCGATGCGCCCGATTGGCGTCGTCAATGGGGAGCGGGCGAGCCGCTCCCCCGCGCGCGTCAACGGCGGTCGTAGTCGTTGCCCGGACGCTCCGGATACGGATTCGCGTTGTCGAACGGCCTTCCGTCGGGACGCGTGTCCTGGCCCACGACCAGGTAGCGGCCCGGATCGTGGTCGAGCTGCGTCTCGTACTGCCGGCCGCGGTACTCGTAGCGTACGTCGTAGCCCATCACCTCGCGGCTGTTGTCCGACTCGTCGCGCACCGTGCGGCAGCGCTGCTGTGGCTCGTCGTTCTCGGCGCGGTTGCGGTCGACGCGGTTGCCGAGGAGCGCGCCACCGATCGCACCGGCCGCGGTGGCGGCCGTGTTGCCGTGCCCGCTGCCGAACTGGTGGCCGATCACGCCGCCGGCGATTCCGCCGATCACGGTACCGGCGCCGATGTGGTGGCGCTCGTAGTTGTGGGTCTCCTCGTTCCAGCATTCCTCGTGCTCGCCGGCCTCGCCGTACACGGGCTGCGAATCGACGACGCGTGCGCGATCGTCGCGCCGGTCATCGCGCCGGTCATCGCGCCGGTCGTACGGCACATCCGCGCGATCGGGCGCGACATAGGGGTGGTCGTTGTCGTACGGACGGCCGGAATACGGCTGCGCCTTCGCGAGCGGTGCGGCGACGGCGAGCGCAGAGGCGATCGCCAGGGCAAGCATCTTCATGTGAAACCTCCGAAAGTCGTCCGGCCTTCGGGCGAAGGCCCTCCACCTTTCGAGGGTCCAGACTCGGCGGGCGTTCGGGCGGCCCCCGCGCCGCATGGCGCAGGAGCGCGCCGATACCCGTTGTACGTGAAAACGGCGCCCGAGGGCGCCGTTGCGGCGTGCGGCCTCAGCGCGGGTAGTAGGCGGGCGGACGCGGCGGCGGAGGCGGGGGCGCGTCGTAGGGCTGCGCGGCCGGGCGCACCTCGACGTTCACCGGGATGAAGCGACCCGGCGCCTGCGGCGTGCGCGTCGTGAACTGGCGCCCGTGGTACTCGTAGCGCACGTCGTAGCCGACCGTGGCCTCGCGCATCTCGTGCACGGTGCGGCAGCGCCGCACGTTGCGCTCGACGGGGACGCGCTCGACCTCGGTGGTGGACTCGGGCGGGCCGGCGTTGTCGCGGTCGACCTGGTTGCCGACGAGGCCGCCGACGATCGCGCCCGCGGCGGTCGCGGCATCGTTGCCGCGGCCACGGCCCACCTGGTGGCCCGCGACGCCGCCGATGATCGCGCCCAGCACGGTGCCGGGACCGATGGGCGCGCCGGTGTCCGAGCGCGTGATGCGATGGTCCTCGTAGCCGCGCACGCGATCGTTCCAGCATTCCTCGCGATCGACGGGAATCTGCTCGATCACCGGGTGCGAGGACAAGACCCGCGCGCGATCCGCGAAGGACTGCGCATGGGCGGCGGAGATGGTGCCGAGGCCGCCGAGGCAGGCGAGGGAGAGGCTGACGATCTTGTTCATGAAGCTCCTGTAGGTTGACGCCATGGTAGAGGGTTCCCGCATTCAACGGGAAGGACATGCGAACGGTTGACCGTCGCCATTCTGCGACGCGGCCCGCGATCGCGCCGCCCGCGTAGAATCTTCGCATGCAAGCGCTCCACGGAATCAAGGTTCTCGAGCTCGGCCAGCTCATCGCCGGGCCGTTCGCCGGAAAGACGCTCGCGGACTTCGGCGCCGACGTGATCAAGGTCGAGCCGCCCGGCGTGGGCGATCCGCTGCGCAAGTGGAGGCTGCTGCGCAACGGCACCTCGGTATGGTGGGAGGTGCAGTCGCGCAACAAGCGATCCGTGTGCCTCGACCTGCGCGAGCCCGAAGGCCAGGAGGCGGTACGCGCGCTCGCCGCCGAAGCCGACGTCGTGATCGAGAACTTCAAGCCCGGCACGCTCGAGGGCTGGGGCCTCGGCTGGGAGCGCCTGCATGCGCTCAACCCGAAGCTCGTGATGCTGCGCATCTCGGGCTATGGCCAGACCGGCCCCTACAAGGATCGCCCGGGATTCGGCGTGATCGGCGAATCGATGGGAGGGCTGCGCTACCTCACGGGCGAGCCGGGCCGCGTGCCGGTGCGCGTGGGAGTCTCCATCGGCGACACGCTGGCCGCGCTGCACGGCGTGATCGGCGTGCTGATGGCGCTCTACCATCGCGACGCGCGCGGCGGCGAGGGACAGTACATCGATGTCGCGCTCTACGAGTCGGTGTTCAACGTGATGGAGAGCCTGCTGCCCGAGTACGACGCGTTCGGCGCCGTACGAGAGCGCGCGGGGAGCGCGCTGCCGGGCATCGTGCCGTCGAACGCGTACCGTTGCGCCGACGGCAGCTATGTTCTCGTCGCCGGAAACGGCGACAGCATCTTCCGGCGGCTCATGTCCGCGATCGGCCGCGCGGACCTCGAAAACGATCCGGCGCTGGCGCACAACGATGGCCGCGTGGAGCACACCGCGCGCATCGACGCCGCGATCGAGGCCTGGACCTCGCAGCGTTCTCCCGACGATGTCATCGCGGCGCTCGATGCGGCGCGCGTTCCGGTGGGACGCATCTATTCGGTCGCCGACATCGCACGCGATCCCCAGTATCTCGCCAGGCAGATGATCCTCGCGACAAGCGCCGCGGACGGCGAGCCGCTCGAGGTGCCCGGCATCGTGCCGAAGATGAGCGCGACCCCGGGGGCGATCCGCCATCCGGCACCCCGCCTCGGGGAGCACGACGCGGACCTCGCCGCGGGCGGCTGGCCTGTGCGGGACGAACCGAGCGCGTAGGCGCACGCCGCGTCCACGCGAAGGAAGGCGCGGACAGTCCATCGGGAGCAGAAACCCGCAACCGGCAAGAGCGGTCTCTCCATGATTGGAGCGGCGATGGGCGCCCCGTGAAGATCCGAAGCCACCTCCTGGTCCTGCTCGGCGGCGCGTTCCTGCCGCTACTGATTTTCGCCGTCGCCATCACGTCGTTCTCGTGGTGGCAACAGCGCAAGGATCTCGAGCTTCGCTACCTCGAGCGCGTGCGCGCCATGACCATCGCGCTCGATACCGAGGTCGACGGCGCGATCCGCGTGCTGCGCGCTCTCGGGCTTTCCGAGACCGCCTCCGAAACGCGCGCGCAGCTCGGCGAACGCATGCGCCGCACGCTGGACACGCAGCCGCTGTGGAGCGCGGTCGCGGTGGGCGATCCGGCGTGGACGCGCGTGACGTCGGCGTGGCGCGAGAGCTTCGCCGCGCCCGTGCCGTCGCTCGACCGCCCGACGCTCGAGCGCGTCGAAGCGACACGGCTTCCGGCCGTTTCGGGCCTGGTGCGCGCGCGCGACGGCGAATACGAGACGCAGATCGTGGTGCCGCTGCTGCGCGGCCAGCGCATCGAGGCGATCCTCGTCGCCGTGGTCCAGCAATCGGCGTGGCTCAAATACATGAGCCAGTACCCCATCGGCAATGGGGCGACGATGACGCTGCTCGACCAGGACGGCACCGTGATCGCCCGCACGCAGGACAACGGCCGCTGGGTCGGCCGGCATCCGCCCACGCTCCTCCTCGAGAAGTCGCGCGCGATGGCCGAGGGGGCGTATCGCGGAACCGGCGCCGACGGGGTGCCGGTCTACGCGGCCCACAGCCGCTCGGTTCGCTGGGGCTGGACGGTCGCGACCTCGGTTCCGGCGGCGATCATCGAGGCGGTGCTGCTCGACTCGTCGGCGCTGCTCGCCGCCGCGGCCTTCGTCTCGATCGGCCTCGCGGTGCTGCTCGCGTTCCTGCTCTCGCGCCGCATCCAGCGCCCGATCACCGCGCTCGGCGCCTCGGCGCGCGCGCTCGCGCACGGCGAGCGGCAGCCGCCCCATCCGCCGTCCACGATCGACGAGGTGGAGGAGGTGCAGGACGCGTTCGGCGAGGCGGACGCGATGCTGCGCGAGCGCCAGCACCGGCTGAACGAGGCGCTCGCTTCCGAGCGCGAGGCGCGCCGCGAGGCCGAGGAGGCGAGCCGCGCGAAGGACGAGTTCCTCGCGATGCTGGGCCACGAGCTGAGGAACCCGCTCAACGCGATCTCGAGCGCGGTGGCCGTGCTCCACTATGTCGACCCGAAAAGCGCCGAGGCGCTGCGCGCGCGCGACATCATCGAGCGCCAGATGGTGAGCCTGCGCCAGCTGGTGGACGACCTGCTCGACGTCGCTCGCGTGACGCGCGGGCGCATCCAGCTCGCCACGCGCCCGATCGACCTCGCCGCCGTCACGCGCCGCACGCTCATGATGCTCTCCGCCTCGGGGCGGCTCGCGCGCCACAAGCTCGAGTCGGACTATCGCGAGGCCTGGATCCTCGCCGACGAGACGCGCGTGGAGCAGATCGTCACCAACCTCGTCGACAACGCGGCGAAGTACACGCACGAGGGGGGCCGGATCTTCGTGCGCGTGGCGCCCGAGGGGCGGGACGCGGTGCTCGAGGTGCAGGACAACGGCATGGGCATCGCACCTGCGCTCCTGCCGCGCATCTTCGAGCTCTTCACCCAGGGAGAGCGTACGATCGACCGATCGCAGGGCGGCCTCGGCCTCGGGCTCGCGCTGGTGCGCCGCCTGGCGGAGATGCACGGCGGGTCGATCCGCGCCGAGAGCGCCGGGCCCGGACAGGGCGCGACGTTCGTCGTGCGCATCCCGCTCTCCGAGCGTGTGGCGCCGCCCGTCGAAGCCGAGCAGCCGCCCGCAACGCCAACGAAGGAGGACAAGTCCTTGCGCATCCTGGTAGTGGAAGACAACGACGACGGGCGCGAGACCCTCGCCATGATGCTGCGGCTGAACGGCCACCAGGTGCACGAGGCCGACAGCGGTCCCGGCGGCGTTGCGAGCCTCGAGACCGTGCATCCCGACGTGGCGATCGTCGACATCGGGCTCCCGGGCTTCGACGGATACGAGGTGGCGCGCCGCGCGCGCTCCTCGCCCGGTACGCGCGGCGTGCGGCTGGTCGCACTCACCGGCTACGGGCAGGAGGAGGACCGGCGCAACGCCAAGGCCGCGGGCTTCGACTGGTTCCTCGTGAAGCCCGCGGACATGGGCGCGATCGCGGAGATCCTCACGCGCGTGTGAGCCGTGGCGACGATCCGCATCGGCATCTCCGGCTGGCGCTACGAAGGGTGGCGCGGCGTCTTCTATCCCGAGGGCCTCGCGCAGCGCCGCGAGCTCGAATACGCCTCGCGCCGCTTTCCGACCATCGAGATCAACGGCACCTTCTATTCGCTCCAGCGCCCCGAGCACTTCCAGGACTGGTACGACGCGACGCCGCCGGGCTTCACCTTCGCGATCAAGGGCAGCCGCTTCATCTCGCACATGAAGCGCCTGAAGGACGTCGAGAAGCCGCTCGCGAACTTCCTCGCCTCGGGCCTTTTCAACCTGCGCGAGAAGACCGGCCCGTTCCTCTGGCAGTTCCCGCCGCAGTTCCGCTTCGACGCGCAGCGCCTCGAGGCGTTCTTCGAGATGCTGCCGCGCGACAGCGAAGCGGCGCTCGCGCTCGCGCGCCGGCGCGATGAGCGCGTGAAGGGCCGCTGCCGGCTCGCGATCGATTGCCGGCGCGAGCTGCGCCATGCGATCGAGATCCGCCACGAAAGCTTCCTCGATCCGGCGTTCGTGAAGCTCCTGCGCAAGCATCGCATCGGCCTCGTGGTCGCCGACACCGCGGGCAAGTGGCCCTTCGTGGAGGACGTGACGGCGGACTTCGTGTACGTGCGCCTGCACGGCGACAAGGTGCTCTACGCGAGCGGCTACTCGGATCGCGCCCTGGATCTGTGGGCCGAGCGCATCCGCGCGTGGAGCGCGGGCACGGAGCGCGCGGGCGCGCAGAGGATCTCGTCGGATGCGCCGCCACGGGCGACGGGCCGCGACGTGTACTGCTATTTCGACAACGACGCCAAGGTGAAGGCGCCGTTCGACGCGATGCGGCTGATGCGCAAGCTCGGTCTCGCGGCCTCGCCCGTACGCCGTGCGGCGTCGTGGACGATGCGCGAAGCGCGCGGCCTCGGCGTGGCGCGCTGACACGGCGACGATCCGCGCTCGCGTCGGTCGCGGTGCTCG
>Ga0157370_10004363_pt1 | contig 16239 bp, 16 predicted proteins | sample C35metaG_FD_113463 | JGI IMG/M metagenome (GOLD analysis project Ga0157370, IMG submission 113463) | Corn rhizosphere microbial communities from Kellogg Biological Station, Michigan, USA - C3-5 metaG | ecosystem: Host-associated > Plants > Roots > Rhizosphere > Soil | place: USA: Michigan...
TCACCAAAACGTCCACAAAAGTAAAATTTATTAACTTACCAATGACAAATAAATGACAGTAAATACAATTTATAATCAATCTAAATAGTTCGTTTTTTATGCTTTAAACGACGAAAATCAGCAATTTTTTAAAAATCACTGATTCTCTTTTAAGTCCTACTTTTAAAGCAGGACTTGATAATTTAAATTACATTTTTAATATCCACGCAAAGATCAGTGGCGCAACAATAGTTGCATCAGATTCTACGATGAATTTCGGTGTATTTATATCTAACTTACCCCAGGTAATTTTTTCATTAGGAACTGCTCCTGAATACGAGCCATATGAAGTTGTAGAATCAGAGATCTGACAGAAATAGCTCCAGAATGGAATATTCTCCATTTCCATATCCTGATATAACATTGGAACCACACATATAGGGAAATCACCAGCAATACCACCTCCTATTTGAAAAAATCCAATTCCTTTACCTTCACTATTATTGATATACCAATCAGCTAACCAACCCATATACTCAATACCGCTTTTCATGGTAGTCGCCTTAACTTCCGATTTCATTACATATGATGCAAAGATATTACCCATTGTAGAATCTTCCCATCCTGGAACAACTATAGGTAAGTTCTTCTCTGCAGCTGCCAGCATCCATGAATTTTTAGGATCAATTTCATAATACTGTTCCAAATCCCCACTTAATAGCATTTTATACATAAATTCATGAGGAAAATAACGTTCTCCAGCATTGTCTGCATCCTTCCAGATTTTGTAAATATGCTTCTGCAATCTACGAAACGCCTCTTCTTCAGGAATACAGGTATCTGTAACACGATTATAATGATTCTCTAATAAATCCCATTCGTCCTGAGGGCTCAGATCACGATAGTTTGGTACTCTTTTATAATGTGAGTGCGCAACAAGATTCATGATATCCTCTTCCAGATTCGCACCTGTACATGAAATTATTGATACTTTGTCCTGACGAATCATCTCAGCCAATGAAATTCCCAACTCTGCGGTACTCATGGCACCCGCAAGCGTGATCATCATTTTACCACCTTCATCTAAATGTGTTTCATATCCTTTAGCAGCATCCATCATCGCTGCTGCATTAAAATGGAGATAATTTTTCTCCATAAATTGAGATATAGGTCCTCTTGTTGTACTCATTTTGATTTTATATTTATTGCCGCAAAAATAGGCAAATAATCTTAATGCCCTAATTGTACTTCATCTCTGCTTCAAAACCAGCAAAATTAGTGTGTTCATTGCAGCTCATATTTCATGCAAACCATGCCCGCAGTCTTCTTATGCTTTCTTTAATGCTCCTTTATCTCCTTGTAAAATTCTGGCTAGAATAAATAATGGCCTTAAAGTTGCTAACCAGAACTGAAAATTAATTTTTTCTACTATTTTAGGCCGATGAAGAAAATTTCCTTGTGTACAATATTCGTTTTAGTAGCCTTAAACTCACTGGCGCAAAAGAAACTTATAGAACGCTACCTATCCAATAAAACAGATTCCTCCCGCAGGCCAAGTTTTATGCCAGTTCCAGTTTTTAGATACACACAAGAAATAGGTCTTGAATTTGGGATTGGGGCTCTTTACTCTACTTATCTCGACAGAAAAGACCTGACAAATCGCAGTTCAAATTTTTCAACAGTACTTTCTGCATCTACCAAAGGTCAATATAACATTTCACTAAAAGGAGATGTCTGGACAAAGCAAAACACTCATCATTACATCTCCGAGGTACGTTTTAAAAGAATGCCATTCGATTTTTATGGTATAGGTAATGAAACTCTAGAAGCTAATGAAGACAGACTTATCCAAGGCTATGTAAAAGTTGGCCTGGAAGCCGAAAAGTTACTCCTACCCCATATGTACAGTGGTTTATCTCTTGGCTTTGAGAATTATCATTTCACTGATAAAGAAGTGGGAGGGATTTTCACTACTGATCAAACACTTATACACAAGGTAGGCGGTTCCGTATTTTATATAGGGGCTTCTCAGACTTACGACACAAGAAACTCCAACAATTACACAACAAAAGGTTTCTACGGAAAAGTAACATACCAATATGCACCAGACTTCTGGGGTGGTGAGAATTTTACCGGCAGTTTAATAAAGCTCAATGTCCGTAACTTTTGGTCCTTATCACCTAAGTTTGTCATCGGAGTAAATGCACTATTTCACTCCGTTCAGGGCAAAAACACCCCTTTCTATTTGCTACAGCAAATGGGCAATGATGAAATGATGAGAGGTTACTATACAGGACGATATAGAGAGAGAAACCTGCTTGCAGCACAAACAGAATTAAGGTATCGTTACAACAACAGGTTTGGAGTTGTCCTATTTGGCGGAACAGGGCAGGTATTTGATAATGGAGATTTATCAATGAAAAGCTTTAAACCATCATATGGCGCAGGTGGTCGATATTTCTTTGACCCTGAAAAAGGCCTAAGTGTACGTGTAGATTATGGTATCGGCGAAAAACGTGCTAATGAAAAACGCCAAACCGGATTTTATATCAGTTTAGCCGAGGCCTTCTAACCCCGTGTACTATCATGAACTTTAAAACTTAATTTTAAAATGTTCTTTTGCCTGTCCTTTTCTAAAATACACTAAGCCGATCCAAAACAAATCAATTGTAACAACAACATCCGGATGATTTTTAATCTCCGCCCAGGCTTCTTTCATTCCCTTGCTCCAATAAATATCATCAAATATGAGTAGCGAGTTTTCATGAATCTTAGGTAAACACCAATTAAAATAATTCAAAGTAGCTTCTTTTCTATGATTACCATCGATGTAAACAAAGTCAAGCTTTTCTCTTTTATCTATTATTTCCGGCAGTAACACGTCAAAATTTCCAACCTGCAATTCAACATTTTCTAAATCCAGTTCCTTAAAATTATTATAGGCAACTTTTGCTGTTTCCGGGCACCCTTCAATTGTGATAACTTCAGCATCGGGACAAGCTTTCGACAAATAAGCAGTAGTTATTCCTAAACAAGTACCCAGCTCAATAATGCTTTTAGGATTATTATCCTTTGCCAACCTATAAATTAATTGTGCCAAAGCCGGATTCTTCAATGCATTCTTTGCAATCTGGCTCACTTTCTTTGTACGGTTCTTATTTAAATGAGAACCGGCGCCCAAATCGGTCACTTTCACCAAAGAATCGTCATTGAAAAGTTTTTTTCTTTGTGCTTCAATACTTTTGTATTCAATTTTGGACTTAAAATCGTAAATTACCTCATCCGTAAGTTTATAAACAAATGGGGAATGGGTACCATGTCTGCTTTTTGCGGTAAAGCGATGCTTCAGATAATCACTGATAAAGTTAAAAATCATAGTCGCAAAAATAGGCATTCAAATTTGTATGTTTAATGGAAAACATTAAAGAAATAACTGCTTTAGTAAAACTTCTTGATGATCCTGATCAGGAAATCTACCAACATGTTGAGGAACGATTACTTGAGTATGGAAATGAAGTAATTGATTATCTTGAAAATGCCTGGGAACACTCATTAGATTCCTTGCTTCAGCAAAGAATCGAAAACATTGTGCATAAAATACAATTCTCAAATGTTAAAGAGGACCTTAATTTATGGTATCAAGGTGGAGCATTTGATTTATTACAAGGAGCCTTAGTAATTAATCGTTACCAATATCCCGATCTCGACGAAGCCAAGGTCATCCTACAGATTGAAGAAATCAAAAGAGAAATCTGGCTAGGATTACAATATGAAATGAGTTCTATTGAAAAAATAAAACTCATTAATCATATCTTTTATAACATATACGGTTTTAGTGGAAATACAAAAAACCATCACGATCCCCAGAATTCTTATATAAATCAAGTATTAGAAAGCAAAAAAGGCAATCAGATTTCACTTGCCATTATCTATTCTACACTTGCCCAAAAACTCGATATTCCTGTCTATGGCGTAAATCTGCCACAACACTTTATTTTAGGATATATAGATGAGAGTAAGCGAGAAGAACAAGAATTTGGAGTGCTTTTTTACATCAATGCCTTTAACAAAGGTGCCATATTTGGCAAACATGATGTAGATCAGTTTCTCCGCCAGCTAAACCTCGACCCCCTTCCAGGATTTTACGCACCTTGTAGCAATGTAGAGATCATCAGGCGCGTAATTCGCAACCTGATATCTGCTTATGAAAACCTGGGTTCTAAAGAAAAGGTCGAAGAGCTTAAGGAATTACAGGAGATCTTAGCCAATACCGAACTTTAAGCTAAAGAAACTTATTGCTCTTCATCCAGTTTGTCAGTCTATCAAACCAATCATCTGATGTGGTTTTGTTATTCAATCCAAAACCATGTCCACCACCCTGGTATAAATGCATTTCTGCCTTAACCTTATTCGCCACTAAAGCCTGATTAAAAATAATACTATTCTGTACCGGCACACCATTATCATCATTAGCATGAACTAAAAATGTTGGTGGTGTTTGTGGTGTTACATGCCTTTCATTAGAAAAGTACTCTTTCTGGGCCTGCGTTGCGTTAATACCTGCCAAATTATTTGCAGATCCGGTATGAGGAGATTCTATAAAGGAAATAACAGGATAAATTAAGATAGAAAAATCAGGCCTCAGACTTAGCATTTCTTTATTTTCAATTTTCACATCATCATAATGAACCGTCAAAGTCGAAGCCAGGTGACCTCCTGCCGAAAAACCCATAATTCCAATCCTGGCAGGATCCACGTTCCACTTCTTAACTTGTCCCCTTACAATATACATTGCCTGTTCAGCATCCATCAATGGCCCAAATGATTTATCAATCATTATTGCATCACTAGGCAAACGATATTTTAACACAAATGCAGCCACACCTACATCATTAAATCGTTTTGCAACATTATACCCCTCATGGTTAATAGCCAAAATACCATAGCCACCTCCCGGACAAATAATTACCGCCGCTCCGGTAGCTTTTTCCTTTGATGGCAAAAACACAGTAAGCGTTGGTTCAGATACCTTACTCACTCGTATAATTCCATCATCACCAACTGGCGCAATCTCCTTAAAAGTGGCAGGTGCGGGTTTTGACCCTGGTATTACACCTGGATATAATTTAACTATTTCCTGAGCATTCAAATTAGTTGTACACATCAGTATCATCAATAATGAGGTAAAATATTTCATCTTTTAAAATTCCATTAAATATGCCTTTAAAAAATTGTTGATATCTCCATCCAGTACAGCCTGCGGATTTGAGGTCTGATAATTCGTCCTGTGATCTTTCACCCTCCTGTCATCCAACACATAACTTCTAATCTGCGAACCCCACTCAATCTTTTTCTTACTCCCCTCTACCAAAGCTGTAGCTTCCATACGCTTGCGCATTTCAATCTCATACAGTTGCGATTTCAACAAGCGAATAGCATTTTCTTTATTCTGAAGTTGTGAACGTGATTCCTGATTCTTAATAATAATCCCAGAAGGCTTATGATATAAACGAACTGCCGTTTCTACCTTATTTACATTCTGCCCACCGGCCCCTCCAGACCTGAATGTTTCAAACTCAATTTCCGAATCCTTTACTTCAATCTCTATTGTATCATCTACCAATGGATATACATAAACAGAGGCGAAAGATGTATGTCTTCTGGCATTTGAATCAAATGGGGAGATCCTAACCAAACGATGTACACCATTTTCCCCTTTTAAATAACCATAGGCAAATTCTCCAGAGATTTCAATTGTAACTGTTTTAACACCTGCAACCTCCCCTTCCTGATAATCCTGTTCACTTACCTTGTACCCGTTTTTCTCTGCCCACATTAAGTACATACGCATCAGCATATAAGCCCAGTCGCAACTTTCAGTACCTCCGGCACCTGCAGTAATCTGCATTACTGCATTCAACTGATCTTCCTTTGTTTTGAGCATATTTTTCAATTCCAGATCCTCTATTGCATTCACACAAATATCAAATTGCTCTTGCATTTCTGCCTCTGTGGCATCTCCACTTTGCCAAAAGTCAAAAAGAACCTGAGTATCCTCCATAAGGCTATTTACATGCTGCCAGCCGTCAGTCCAAACCTTCTTGGAGTTAATTTCAGCAATATGTTTCTCAGCTTTCTTTGGGTCATCCCAAAAATTTGGTTGCAGGGTAAGTTCCTGCTCTATCCGGATATCTTCTAAACGATTTTCAACGTCAAAGATACCTCCTCAGCGACGCTACTCTGTCCCTTAAATCCTGAATTTGTTCTTTTGTCATAATCGCAAATATATAATATAAAACACAAATGGCTACTTAAACAATGTTTAAATAGCCATTCACTAAAAGGTATTACAACTAATTAAAAAGTCCTTTTAATTTATCAATAATCCCACCGTCTTTACCCTCTGCACCATCGTTATTTCCTGTAAACATCCCTGTAATGTCCGATAAATCGAATTTACCATCCGGCCCGGCAAGATTGCCCAACACATCTTTAATATTAAAAGAATTATCATTTGGATCATTAGTCTTATTTACAAATTTTTCCATTATTGTAGGAATAATGGAAGCTGCAATACTTTTTGCGGAATCAAGATTTATACCCATACCCGCCAGTTTTTCTGTAAAGCCGGAAGACGCTTCATCAACTACAGAGCCCGCACCCCCATTCTTAAATGTATCTACTAAACCCCCAATATCACCCGACGACAGCTTTGCTTTAAGTGCGTCAATAATAGAACCCGAGGCAGCATCAATAGCTGCTTCATTCTGCTCATTCGGAACTTCACTATTATTTACAATAGCGTCCTGAACATTTTCTGTTACCAGTTGTTTTAAATTCTCAATCATAGCTAGTTTTTTTGTGACAATACATTGCCGTTTATATATAAATATAGCTAAAATAATTCTCTTGCATAAACTTCCCGTAAAACTATGTTTATCATTAAAATATTAAATCTCATCAATCAGATTTTGTGAAATAAAATAAACCGTTACATTTACAAAAACACTAATTATTATGCTTCCAACAATAAACTTTACAGAAACAGCCGCTTACAAATACCTGGCCGATCACTTCATCAACATTAATGAAAAAAGCTTAAAACAGTTATTTGCAGAAGATGAAGGCCGCTTTGAGAAATTCTCATTAATATTTGAAGATATTCTTGTTGATTATTCGAAAAACCGAATAGATGACACCACTATCGCTCTGCTCATTCAGTTAGCCAGAGAATGCAAATTAGATGAAGCAATAAAGGCAATGTTTAGTGGAGATAAAATTAACCAAACAGAGGGCAGACAAGTATTACATGTTGCACTGCGTGAGCCTGCAGATGGCGAAATTTTAGTAGATGGCAAAAATGTTGTTAATGATGTACATCAGGTACTTTCAAAAATGGAAAAATTCAGTAACGCCATCATTTCAGGAAACTGGAAAGGCTATACTGGCAAAGCCATAACCGACATAGTTAATATTGGCATTGGAGGATCAGATTTAGGTCCCGTTATGGTTACCGAAGCACTAAAAGCATACAAAAATCATCTTAATATGCATTTTGTATCTAATATAGATGGCACTCACATTGCTGAAACACTAAAACAGGTAAATCCTGAAACTACTCTTTTTCTGATTGCATCAAAAACGTTTACAACCCAGGAAACCATGACCAATGCAAACACCGCAAGGAGCTGGTTTCTGGAAAATGGGGCAAAAGCTGATGACATTGCCAAGCATTTTGCTGCTTTGTCAACCAATGCAAAAGATGTTTCTGCCTTTGGAATTGATACTGAAAACATGTTCGAATTCTGGGATTGGGTCGGCGGAAGATATTCTCTTTGGAGTGCTATCGGATTACCAATTTCCTTAAGCATAGGCTTCGACAATTTCAAACAGCTCCTGGCTGGCGCACATGCTGCCGATCAGCACTTTGAAACTGCAGAATTTGAAATCAACATCCCGGTATTACTAGGCCTTATTGGCGTTTGGTATATCAACTTCTTTAATGCCGAAACACAAGCAATTTTACCTTACGATCAATATATGCACCGCTTTGCCGCATACTTCCAGCAAGGTGATATGGAAAGCAATGGTAAACATGTAGACCGCAATGGGAACGATGTAAACTATGAAACAGGTCCAATCATTTGGGGCGAACCTGGCACTAACGGACAACATGCATTTTATCAATTAATACATCAGGGAACACGCTTAATTCCTTGCGACTTCATTGCACCTGCCCAAAGCCTTAACCCTATTGGCAATCATCATCCAATTCTTTTATCAAATTTCTTTGCTCAAACTGAAGCCCTAATGAATGGGAAGACTAAAGAGCAAGTAGTTGCAGAACTTAAAAAAGAAGGTAAATCAGATGCAGAGATTAGCAAACTAGCTCCATTTAAGGTTTTTGAAGGCAACAGACCAACCAACTCTATTCTCTTGAAAAAAGTTACACCTTTTAGTCTGGGAAGCCTGATAGCCATATATGAGCACAAAATTTTTGTACAAGGAATTATATGGAACATCTTCAGCTTTGACCAGTGGGGTGTTGAGCTAGGTAAACAATTAGCAAAAAGTATTCTACCCGAACTTGATGACAACAATGAAGTTTCTTCTCATGATGGATCTACAAACGGATTAATCAATCAATACAAGGCCTGGAGAAGTTAACTGTCAAACATATGACACTAGCAGGTGTTTTCGCATTAAACCTTTTGCATGCTAATTTGTTCTAATCCAACAGAGTAGCATGGTCATTTTTTTGACAAAAAAGGTTTAATGCTATTTTATTTGTAAATTGGGATATAAACATTTAAAGTAAATCATCATGAAAACGCTTAAAAACACATTACTATTGGTTATCATGTTCGTCGCGGTACAGGTGTCTGCTCAGACAGATAAAGAAACCACTACGAAGCTTGTAGAAGCTCAAACGTTGGTATTTAATGCCACCACAGCATTGCCAATGGCAAATATGGATATTAATAAAGTTATGCAGAGATTTCCTGGCGCACAAGGTGGCGCTATACAGCTTAACGGCTCTCAGTATCAGCTAAAAATAGCCAAAGATAGTGTAGAAGCATATTTACCTTATTATGGTAGGGCATATAGCGTAAATATTGGTTCTAATGACTCAGGAATTAAATTTAAATCTAAAGACTTCACTTATAAAACCGAGAAAAAGAAAAAAGGTGGGTGGATAATAACTATTAGACCAAAAGACACTAAAGATGTACAGTCACTTACTTTAAGCGTCGGAGAAAAAGGATATGCCGTACTTAACGTAAACAGTAACTACAGACAAGCCATTGCCTTTAATGGCTTTATAAGCGAACCTGTTACCTCATCAAATAGTGCTCCGGCAAAATAATTCAAGAATAGCGTTAGTTCTTCTTAACGGGGACTAGCGCTATTTCAAACAATTTCGGCCATTTCTTTCCGGTAACAAAAAGACGCTGACCTTGCTTATCCCATGCAATACCATTCAAAACATCATTTAAAATACTGTCTTCCGTTTTAAAATACCCCTTTGGCAATAATCCACTCAAGTCTATTTTCTTCTCCACAATACCAGTATTAGGGTCTATTACTACCAGATAATTATACTGATAAATATTTGCATAGATTTTTCCGTCTATGTATTCCAGTTCATTAATAGAATCTACAGCGCCCAGGTTATCATAAACATCAATTACACGTTCGTCTTTATAGGTATCCTTATTCATAAAATAAAGTCGGTTTGTACCGTCAGACATGATCAACTGCTTACCATCATAACATAGCCCCCAACCTTCTCTGCTAGTTTGATAAGGAAATGTTCCTAGTTGTTTAAAGGTCTTGGCATCATATACAAACCCAGAATTCGCCTTATAGGTTAACATTACAATCTTATCGTCTACAAGAGTAGATCCTTCTCCAAAATACTGTTTATCAAGATCAATCTTTTGTACAGCCTTGCCCGTTGCTAAATCAACCCATCTCAATGTCGAGAAACCGTTCTCACCGGTACTTTCCAATAATCTCCCATTATGGTACTCCAATCCCTGAGTATAAGATGAGGTATCATGCGGATACGTTTTAACAATTTTGTAGGTGAATAGCTCAGGATTTAATCCCGATCTTAGTACAATATTTATAGTCGAAGTATCCTTTTTACTTCCATCATCAGTTATTGCTGTAATTATCTTATACCCAACAGCAAGTCCCTTTGTTTTTATATTTACTGCTTCGGTACCGTTTTTTGTTTCAACAGTTTTACCATCTACAAGGTAAGTAACAGATTTAATCTGGTTGTCTTTCGGAACATCAAGTTCTACCTTTACTTCATCGCCCAAACCAAACATTTGTCCTTGCTCAGGTGCTCTAAAGCCAACTACAGAAACAGAGGGCTCATTCTTACATGAAACGATAAATAAAACAGCAAATAGTACAGAAAAGAACGGTATTACTTTAAAGAAAGTGGTGTTATTTTTAACTTGGCCAGAATGCATCTTCTATATGATTAATTTTATAAAGGTGTTTATTTTCAAAAACAATTGCAATAATATCGAAACGAATTTCTCCTTCGTGGTTATTCATTTCTATGTAAGCAGATGAAGCATACTCCAGTTGTTTCTCTTTCTTATTACTTACAAAATCTTCAGGTTCCCCATAATCTGTCGAACTTCTTGTCTTCACTTCAACAAAAATTATTGTTCCGTCCTGATTAGCTATAACGTCAACCTCTGCTCTTCCGTACCTCCAGTTCATTTTTAAAATACGGTAACCTAGATTTTCCAGATATTCTTTTGCTATATCTTCACCTCGTTTGCCTAAATCATTATGACTCGCCATTATTTTAATATAACTGTACCAAGATATTTCGAGATATCTCTTTCAACACCCTTTATCATTATGTGCCGTTGCATCAAAATCTCCTGATTTACAGGATCTGTTTCACTGGCAAGCTCCTTAGTTATATCAGTAAGCATTTTACCGATTTTGTTTTTCTTAAGATGATATAATCCACCAAAAATCGTTGCCTTTAAATTTACGCTTTCATCCCTAACATAAATATTGTGCTTATTTTCCCAGTTCTCACTAAGCGAATATGGTGACGTTGATAGTGTTATTGCCAGATCAACAATCCGCCTATCCTCATTTTTAATAAACTGACTGGCAACAGGCAAATGCCCATTTTCTATCTCTTCCCTGTAAGTATCAATAATGAGTTTACAGATTTCGTCTTCAAAAGTAACATCAGCCAAATTCTGTATAATGAACGATCCGATATACATATTATCTATCTTATCCCAGGTTACCAACTCATGCCCAAACGCCAGAAGCAACCTAATGATCTCTCGCTCCTGTATTAAATTATGATCTGTAGTTTCAACCTGCTCTACAGGTGCAGCAACTTCTCCCGGATTTTCAAATAAATTATCTGGTGGACCATCTTGCTGATATGGGTTTTGTTGATATTGCGATGCCTGTGGTTGATTACCTCCGCTAGTTTTCTTGAATTTGGCTGCCCTTATTTTATTCAGTTCGGAAAGTAATATCCTTTCTTCAACCTGCAACAAACCACTGCACTCTCTTATAAAAACAGAAGCCTTAATATCATCAGGTATTTTAGCTATACTCTCTACAATATCTCTGATAATACCTGCCCTTTTTATCGGGTCAGTTCCAGCTTCTTTTAATAGGATGCCAGCCTTATATAAAATAAAATCTTTGCGGTTATTCTCTATATACTTCTTAAATTCTCCTGAGCCAACATGATGCATATAAGAATCCGGATCATGTCCATCCGGAAAAAGCACAACCTTAACATTCAGTCCCTCTTCGAGGATCATATCCAAACCACGCAATGAGGCCTTAATACCCGCTGCATCACCATCATATAAAATGGTAACGTTTTCCGAAAATCTGCCTATCAGCCTTATTTGTTCGGTAGTCAAAGAAGTTCCGGACGATGCAACTACGTTTTCAATTCCCGCCTGATGAACAGCCAACACATCTGCATAGCCTTCAACCAGATAACAGTTATCCGCATCTCTAATTGCTTTTTTTGCATGATACAAACCATAAAGCACATTAGATTTATGGTAAATATCACTTTCCGGTGAGTTTACATACTTAGGAACATTTTTATCGGTTTTAAGTGTCCTTCCGCCAAACCCAATTATCCTACCCGTAAAATTATGAATAGGAAACAGCACCCTGCCCCTAAAGCGATCATAGAGCCTTCCTTTATCATTTCTGATTGCAAGCCCGGTTTTTTCCAGGTATTCTTCCTTATGCCCCGCACCTGTAGCACTTTGTATTAAAGCATCCCAGGCGTCAGGCGAATAACCAAGTTGAAATTTCTTTAGGATATCCTCTCTAAAGCCGCGCTCCTTAAAATAGCTTAAACCAATTGCCCTGCCGTCTTCACCAGTCCAAAGTTCATTCGCAAAGTAATTTGCCGCAAATTCAGAAACTATGTATAAGCTCTCGCGCGCATTCTGAGCTTCTATATTTTGAGGAGACTGAACAATTTCCTCTACTTCAATATTATATTTATTGGCCAGGAATTTAAGTGCTTCCGGATAGGAGTACTTTTCATGATCCATTATAAAGTGAACAGAATCGCCCCCTTTACCACATCCAAAACACTTATAGATTCCCTTTGCTACGGATACGTGAAACGAAGGTGTTTTCTCATTATGAAATGGACAATTCCCTATTAAACTTGAGCCGCGCTTTTTTAGAGTTACAAAATCACCAACTACCTCCTCAATACGAGCGGTTTCTGTAATCTTGTTTATGGTATCCTGATCAATCATTCCCTATTATTTATCCTCTCTCTTCCAAATGCAGCAAAATGCTGAAATCTATTTCACCATCGGCAGTAACTTCTCTGCTAAAGTCTGATTGCCCTTTTCATTCAGGTGCACACCATCAGAAGTTAAAATACCTTTTTCTTTATCCTCAGTATTATGTTCCGTGTTGTATGTTTTAAATATCGCTCTCAAGTCACAAAGCGGAAGGTTATTCTTAGCTGCCAGTTCCCTTATCGCTCCAGAATATTTATCCAAATCCCCATCCATCTCGTTTGTGCCATTCTTTTTCTCACCAATTACTGCCGGAGTACAAAGAACAACCTTAGCGCCATTTGCCTGGATCTTATTTATCAATGCCTGATAGAACTTAATGAACTTATCGTAATCTGTTCCTGTTCTGCTCGACTGTTTATGCCATACATCATTAACCCCAATATAAATAACCACCAGATTAGGCTTTTTGTTCAGCACATCCTCTTCCATTCTCAGGTAAAGATCATATACTTTATTTCCCCCAATACCAGCACCAATAACTTCATACTTTGTTGGATCAAGGGCCTTTTTAATCAAATCAACATACCCACCCGGTTCAACACCAGCCTGAGTAATAGAATCTCCAAAGAAAATGATCTTTTTAGGTTTATTGTTCATCGCAGAAAAGAGTAATACCATCAGAAATGCAGATAGCAATGTCAGTGATTTAAAGTAAATTTTCATTGTTATAATCTTTTAAAAATAAAAGCTTAAAGAGCTTATTACGAAGTTAAAAAATTACTTTCCTTTTCCAAGGTGATAATCCTTATGCACAATTAAAAAACTAGCACGTTCTTCCTTTTTAAACGGATAGTCCCAATTCCCTTGATAGGATATTTTTGTCGGCAGCTTTTCCTCACCAAAATAGCTGGTTTCAATATTCATTTGCACATCAAAATCAAACAGCATATTACTGTATTTCATATCTACATAACGGCCCAGGATTTCAAAATTACGTTTATCAAATATCGTCGTAAGCTCCTTTATCATCAATCCCTCTTTAGTTCCATTACTCAGATCTTTCTTTACAGTAACTTTAAACCGATATACCGGAATTGAATCAAGATAGGTCCCACTATAATAACTATAATCATAATACTGCCTCATATTAGCAGTAAAAATCTCTGTTTTACTACCAATAAAAGGCAATCCTTTAATTGGTTTTCCAGGAGCAAATATCAGTGTCTTCAACTTATCCTTATACCCTGCATTTGAGCCTTCTGCTTTACCTCCTTTTGAATCTGCCTCAGAAAATTCAGTTTTGTAAGCATTCAAAAAAATATAATCAAACATTTCAAGTGTATACAGTTGGTATTTACCATTTTTCCTGTACACCTTTCTGGTATCCTGTTTGGCAAGGTACACCATCTTTTCAGGGCCTTCATTAGTATGTTTAATCCTGCGATAAATTCGGCCATCTACCTTATTTTTCTTATTGTAAGTATAGATGTTGTTCTCTGCTATGAAATTATACTTTTTCATATTTCTAAAAGCCTTATAAAAGCTTTCATCGGTAATAATGGCATTAATAAAAGTCTCTACCCCAAATTTCTGAGCAGAAATATTTACTGCCGAATCAAGCTGAATAGTTTTAATCGTGTCTGGATTAAAACGATCAATCTCCTGAGCAGCCCCTTGTAAAGTAATCCCAACTAATACAGCTAAAAAAAGTATTTTCTTCATCTATTCAGTTTATTAATTACCCAGTTGCTTAAGCGCAACATAAGCCATTAATCCAGTAGATGTTCTTAACGCATCTTCATCAATATCAAAGTTTGGAGTATGAACAGAATAGGTAGTTCCCTTTTCCTTATTTCCAGTTCCTAATCTGTAAAAGCAAGCATCAGTAACTTGTGAGTAATATGCAAAATCTTCTGCCGCCATCCATATATCCAGATCAACCACATTCTCTTTACCTAAATAATCTTCAGCAAAACCACGTGCATTAGCGGTTAGTTTCTCTTCATTAATTAAATACGGATAACCATCCATAATTCTAAAATCACAACTTCCGCCCATACTTTCGGCCATTCCTTCAGCCATTTTCTTCATCAAACGCTTTGCCTCTTTACGCCATTCTTCGTTTAATGTTCTAAAGGTACCCTCAATTTTTACCTCATTAGGGATAATATTTGTTGCGCCATTAGCTTGTACTTTTCCAAAAGAAAGTACCGACGGTAATCTTGGGTCTGCATTTCTGCTTACAATCTGTTGCAATGCAATAATAATATGCGAGGCAATTAATACAGGATCTATATTTTGGTGTGGCTGAGCCCCATGTCCCCCTTTTCCATGAACCGTTACATACAGTTCATCAGTAGAAGCCATATAAATACCTGAGCGGAAACCAACTTTTCCTGTCTCAATCAAAGGCATCACATGCTGCCCTATTATCGATTGCGGCTTAGGATTTTCAAGTACCCCTTCTTTTATCATAATACTTGCGCCACCCGGTAAAACTTCTTCACCCGGCTGAAATATCAATTTTATCGTGCCTCCAAATTCCGCTTTCAAACTATTCAAAATATAGGCGCTTCCTAACAAAGAAGAGCTGTGTACATCATGTCCACAAGCATGCATTACCCCTGCATTTTTAGAAGCATAGGGTTTTTCATTAGCTTCAAGAATAGGCAAAGCATCCATATCTGCACGTAATGCAATGATCTTATCAGAAGGAAGATCTCCTTTAATAACCCCAACAATACCAGTATTGGCCATATCAGAAAATGGGATACCCCAATCAGTTAAAAGCTTCTTAATAAATGCTGACGTTTCGAACTCTTTAAATGAAAGTTCCGGATTAGAATGCAGGTGCTGGCGATAGCCCACAACCTGGTCAAATATATTATTGGAAAGTGCCTGGATCTTATCTTTCTGTATCATCGTTGTAATCTAAATTAGGTGCATTAATCTTTTCCCTGAATATAAATAGTGTAGGGAAATTACTTCTTAGTTCATTCATAAACCGCTGAGCTTCCAGACGTGTCCGAAAATCACCTACCCTTAAATAGTAGTTTGGCTCTTTATAAGTAATGTATGTATTAATTGCCGGGTAAAGTGAATTAAATTTCGATTGTTCATTAAAAACCTGTCTTCTATCTGAGCCATAAAATACCTGAACTCTGTATCCCATTTGGGATACTACCGGACCCGGTTTCGCAATTATAGCCCCTGAACCTGCTGGCTTAGTGTTTAATTCTATGCGCTTTGCTATTAAACTATCTATCATCGGATCCTTAATTATGGTAACCTGACCCCTTGTCTGAGCAAACAAACCGAAAGAGGCACAACAGAATAACGCAGTAAATAGTAGTTTCATGAACAAGGCTTTAAAAAAAGAATGCCGATTTTTTTACAAAAATCGGCATTCTTTATCTTTATTACAAATTACAATCCTGCACCGTGACAGTTTTTGTATTTCTTACCA
>Ga0157370_10004364_pt1 | contig 16237 bp, 11 predicted proteins | sample C35metaG_FD_113463 | JGI IMG/M metagenome (GOLD analysis project Ga0157370, IMG submission 113463) | Corn rhizosphere microbial communities from Kellogg Biological Station, Michigan, USA - C3-5 metaG | ecosystem: Host-associated > Plants > Roots > Rhizosphere > Soil | place: USA: Michigan...
CGGAACATCAGTTAAAACTTTTCTAACAAACCGCCGTGTACCGAACGGTACGCACGGTGGTGTGAGAGGACAGGTAGCGAACTAATCGCTACCTTCCTACTCGATAATCAAAAAGTGTGGTTCTCTATTTTATTAGTAAGGCAAATAATGGCTAACAATCTTCTTATTTTTTTCCAATTGCCAGCCTGAAATTATTCATTGTTTTTCTTTGGTGTTCGATATAATGTCAAACCCAAAATATCAGCAACAGCGATGTAATCAGATATAATGCAGGTAGAATAAATCCTACCCCGTCAATAAAAACGCAAATACCAAAATCAATCCTGTAAATAAAAGCCTAATGGCAATGTGAGCATTGCTTGGAATTAAATCAGTTAAATTTTTATCATAATTCTTTTATTCATATTGTATCGCCTGAACACAGCAAAAGGTGCATTTCAAATTCGCAAAAAAAAATAATAAATTTATGGTATAAAGACCCGTTAAAATGACAAAAGAACAATTATTAGAAGCGGTATCGGCTCACTACGATGAGTAGAATGCTTTAAACAAGCTTGAAAATTTTTATGATTATGAAAATGATTTTATCAAGATTTGGGGGGAAAATGGGACGAGAGGTTTTAGAAAAGAATATTAGCATATTTCCAGGCGACAGAGAAAAAAACTCTAACCGTTTTCGGGGAGATTACAATAGCCAAAAGCTACCCTTAGAGCGAAGTGGTAAATGGCTTTCAAATAAGCCCCCGCATACAACAATTAATGACCTATTGCGCGTTGGATAGCTGTGAAAAAAGCAATGAAGTGCTTAAAGAAATGTTACAGGTAGAAGTAAGTGAAACGCAGATTTACGCCTTTCATACGCTTACATAAATATTGAAATTTTGGTCTGCACCGAATGCATCATTCTTTGCCGGAGTGTTCCCATGTTGAATGTGCCAACGACCGCTACTTCTGCCCGGGGAAAGGTAATCCAACACTTCCCGCTTGATACGCTGTGCCATAATTCCGGTAAACCAATAAATCTTCTAAATTTCCTGTTTCCTAAAAACTAAAATTCCGCATTCTTCGGAAACCGTGGAAAAGGAATCACATCACGAATATTGGTCATTCCTGTTACAAAAAGCATTAAACGCTCAAATCCAAGCCCAAAGCCAGCGTGCGGTGCGGTTCCGAATATTCTTGTATCTAAATACCATTTCATTTCTTGAACCGGAATATTCATCTCGTGCATTCTTTTTTCCAAAACTTCCAATCTCTCTTCACGCTGTGAACCGCCAACGATTTCACCAATTCCCGGAGCTAAAATATCCATCGCTGCCACTGTTTTCCCATCATCATTCTGCCGCATGTAAAATGCTTTGATTTCTTTTGGATAATTGATGAGAATTACCGGCTTTTTAAAATGTTTTTCTACCAGGTAACGCTCGTGTTCGCTTTGCAAGTCAATTCCCCATTTATCGACCAGGTATTGAAATTTCTTTTTCTTATTGGGCGCGGAATTTTTTAAAATCTCAATCGCTTCTGTATAAGTCAATCTTTCAAAATCATTATTAATTACACATTCCAGTTTTTCTATCAAACCCATTTCGCTACGCTCATTCTGTGGTTTTTGCTTTTCTTCTTCCACTAATCTTGCGGCTAAAAAATCCAAATCTTCACGATTATTTTCCAGGGCATATTTAATAATGTATTTAATAAATTCTTCTGCAAGATTCATATTATCTTCCAAATCTGAAAACGCCATTTCAGGCTCTACCATCCAGAATTCTGCAAGATGACGTGCGGTATTTGAATTTTCTGCACGAAAGGTTGGACCAAACGTATAAACATCGCCCAAAGCCATTGCTGCAAGCTCGGCTTCCAATTGTCCGCTTACTGTAAGATTGGTTGGTTTTCCAAAGAAATCTTCTTTATAATTAATAGTTCCATTTTCATTTTTTGAAGGATTTTCCAAATCAAATGAAGTAACATGAAAAGTTTCGCCCGCACCTTCTGCATCAGATGCAGTGATGATGGGAGAATGCAAATAAACAAATCCCTTTTTGTTAAAAAAATCATGAATGGCAAAAGCAAGTGAATGCCTTATTCTGAAAATGGCTCCAAAAGTATTGGTACGAAAACGAAGATGCGCGATTTCCCTTAGAAATTCCAGGCTATGTTTTTTTGGTTGAAGGGGAAATTTTTCCGCATCACTATCGCCAAGCACTTCTGCTTTTTGTGCTTTTAATTCCACTTTTTGGCCTTTACCCAAAGAAGGAACTAAAAATCCTGTTATTTTTAACGCAGCGCCGGTAGTAATTCTTTTCAAAAAAGCGTCATCAAATTTGCCTAATTCAAGTACAATCTGAAGATTGGAATTGGTGCTTCCGTCATTTAATGCAATAAACTGGTTATTTCTGAATGTTCTGACCCAGCCCATAACAGTTAACTCCTGGTTTAAAAAATCACCTTCCAAAACTTCTTTGATTCGTACTCTTTTGTTAAACATTTCTTTTTTTTTTAGAAACGCAAATATAAAGTAACTGCATAAAATTTTTGGCGTAATCCTTGTTTTATCAGTATTTTAAGAGAGAAAAACGGCTATTATTCGGTCTCCTGGAAGCAGTACATAAAAAGAAAAAAATTTCTTGTTTTATTATTTTAATGTAATATTGCATCAGATTAAAGCTGACTAGTTTTCCTTTTGCTACGATTACATCAGTATTAACAGAATCCATTCCAATTATAAATATCAAAATTTAGATTTACAACTCAATTAGTGTTTTTGACTATTAATCTATACGTCTCTTTATGTACGACATCCTACAGCTGAACGATATGCTCGTTCCGGAGTTGCTTGATATTGCTGAGCAACAAAATATAACCGACGCAAAAAATTTAGAAAAACAGGAATTAATTTATAAAATTCTTGACAAACAAGCATCTATGACACCCACCGATAAAAAAGAAACCATTTCTGAAAAACCGAAGCGCAAACGAATTGCGAAACCGGCTTTGAAAAAAGAAACAGCAGGCGCAAATACTGCGGAAGAAATACCTTTAGAAGCAGAAGAAAAAGAACTAAAACCAAAAAAAGCAGAAGAAAAGAAAAGGCCTGTAAAAAAGCAAAAAGAAGAAGTTGCGGTAAAACCGGAATTCGATTTTTTTGATGCTGATGATGATGAAGACGACCATGTAGAGCGGCTTGCCGACCCAAAAACGATTGCTCCCGCTTTGATAGAATTATTGAAAAATGAGGATGAGGAAGAAGCAGAGATCATGCCGCCGATGGCACCTTCAAACGGACACGGCCATCATCAAAAAAGCAACTTCGGACAGAAAAAAGAGCCTTCATTCAACATTGAATTTGATGGAATTATTCTTGCCGAAGGCGTGTTGGAAATGATGCCTGATGGATATGGCTTTTTAAGAAGCAGCGATTACAATTATCTCTCTTCGCCCGATGACGTGTATGTTTCCCCTTCACAAATAAAATTATTTGGATTAAAGACAGGTGATACAGTTTATGGTTCTGTGCGTCCACCAAAAGAAGGCGAAAAATATTTTGCATTATTAAAAGTGGAAACCATCAATGGGAAAGGGCCGGATGAAGTACGCGACCGTGTTCCTTTTGATTATTTGACACCATTATTTCCTTATCAAAAACTCAATTTATTTTTAGGGCCAAATAATCTTTCAACCAGGATTATTGATTTGTTTACTCCAATTGGAAAAGGCCAGCGGGGACTGATTGTTTCGCAGCCAAAGACCGGTAAAACAATGCTGCTGAAAGAAATTGCAAATGCCATTGCCGCCAATCACCCTGAATGCTATTTAATGATTGTTTTGGTGGATGAAAGGCCGGAAGAAGTTACAGATATGGAACGGAGTGTAAAAGCGGAAGTGATTGCTTCCACATTTGACGAACCAGCCGAAAAACACGTAAAAGTGAGTACAATGGCTTTGCAGAAAGCAAAACGCTTGGTAGAATGTGGTCATGATGTGGTAATTTTATTAGATAGTATTACCCGTTTGGCACGTGCGCATAATACGGTTTCTCCGGCAAGCGGAAAAGTTTTATCCGGTGGTGTGGAAGCGAATGCGATGCAAAAGCCGAAACAATTTTTTGGCGCTGCCCGTAAAATTGAAAATGGCGGTTCTCTGACAATTATTGCAACAGCTTTGGTAGATACCGGAAGTAAAATGGACGAAGTAATTTTTGAAGAATTTAAAGGAACCGGCAATATGGAATTGCAGCTTGACAGAAGATTATCAAACCGTAGAATTTTCCCTGCAATAGATATTATTTCTTCTTCTACGCGCCGCGATGATTTGTTGCTTGATAAAGACGTGTTGCAAAGAATGTGGGTATTACGCAATCACATGGCCGATATGAATCCTGAAGAAGCCATTAATACTTTGATGAAAAATATGAAAGGGACGAAAGACAATGCTGAATTCCTGATTTCGATGAATGGTTAGATTATATTCCTGCTTCGTTATTCAACAAAGCGAGATAGGAATTTGAATTATTTGTTTTGTTTACTTATTATAAAATTATAAAAAACCCGCTAACATAGCGGGTTTTTTATAATCATCTGTTGTTTATTCATCCATCCTCGAGAATCGTTTCACCTCGACAGGCATAAGATTTTCAAGTTTAAATGTGTTGAAGCGTTCCTGGTACTCTTTATTTCAAATCCAGCTTTATCTGCAATTCTTCCAATTGTTTTTTATCAATCATAGAAGGTGCGTCAATCATCATATCTTTTCCTGAATTATTTTTTGGAAAGGCAATAAAATCCCTGATAGATTCGCTGCCTCCAAGGATGGCACAAAGCCGATCGAAACCAAATGCAATGCCGCCGTGCGGAGGTGCGCCGTATTCAAATGCACCCAATAAAAATCCAAATTTATGTTGCGCTTCTTCTTTACTCATTCCCAGTGCAGCAAACATTTTTTCCTGTAAATCTCTTTGAAAAATCCTTATGGAACCGCCGCCGATTTCATTGCCGTTTAAAACCATATCATAGGCATTGGCTTTGATTTTTGAATAAGGATGTTCGAGATATTTTTCCCTATTTTCAATCAAAGGATTGTTGTTAATCATCACTTCAACATCTTCCGGTTTTGGTGAAGTAAACGGATGATGGCGTGCTACCCATCGGTTGCTTTCTTCGTCGTATTCAAACAGCGGAAAATCCGTAACCCATAAAAGTTTGAATTCACCGGGTTTGCGCAAGCCCAATCTGTCGGCCATGTATAAACGTAAATCGCTGATGGCTTTTCTTGTGCGCTCTTCTTTTCCTGCAAGAATCAAAATTAAATCACCGGGGTTTGAATCACAGAAAGAAGCAAACTCTTTTAATTGAGCTTCATTAAAAAATTTATCAAAACTGCTCTTTAAAGTTCCGTCTGGAGTTACTTTTATAAATGCCAAACCCTTCATTCCGATTTGAGGCCGTTTCACCCATTCTGTTAATTCATCCGTTTGTTTTCTTGAATAATCACTGCAGCCAGGAACGGAAATAGCAACAATTGTTTCTGCATCATTAAATACGGCAAACTCGCTCTTGTTCAATGTTTCAAAGAAAATCTTATTTTCAGATTTTAAGTTTTTCACTTTCATGTCGAATCTGATATCTGGTTTATCATTTCCATAATTCCACATTGCATCTTCCCAACTCATTCTTTCTACCGGTTCTGTATAATCAATATTTTTTACTTCTTTAAAAATATATTTTATCAGACCCTCAAACATTTGCAAAATATCTTCCTGTTCTGCAAATGACATTTCACAATCTATCTGCGTAAATTCCGGTTGACGGTCTGCGCGCAAATCTTCATCGCGAAAACATTTTACGATTTGATAATAACGGTCGTATCCGCTCACCATCAGCAATTGTTTAAAAGTTTGCGGCGATTGAGGAAGCGCATAAAATTCTCCGGGATTCATGCGGCTTGGAACCACAAAATCTCTTGCACCTTCGGGAGTTGATTTTATTAAAAAAGGCGTTTCAATATCAATAAAATTTTGCTGATGCAAATAATTTCTTGTAGCACGATTTACCGCATATCGCAATTCAAGATTTTTCTTCACCACATTTCTTCTCAAATCTAAAAAACGGTATCTCATGCGGATATCATCACCACCATCCGTGTCGTCCTGGATGGTAAATGGCGGTACGGCAGATTTATTCAGCACTTTATATTCTGAAACATTTATTTCAATATCACCGGTAGGAATATTTGGATTTTTATTGCTTCTTTCGGCAACAATCCCTTTCACTTCAATTACAAATTCCCTTCCCAATGGATTTTTTTCTAATTCTTCTGTAAGCTTTTCATTAAAAAGCAATTGCGTAATTCCATACCTGTCTCTTAAATCCACAAAAGTAATGCTTCCAAATTTGCGGATGGTTTGTACCCAGCCCGCCAATCTAACTTCTTTATCAACGTCTTTAAGCCGCAATTCGCCGCAGGTATGTGTTCTGTACATTTTTTTATTTTTTTAAAGGGCTGCAAAGATATAGCTTATCATTTTTTTTGTGCCGATAAAAATCAGTGGCTTTGTTTAAAGGTTGTTTACCTTTAAAATCTTGTCAACGTTTTAACCCCACCTTTTACAAATCATTCTATAATTTCGGTTTCAGAAAATTAAAATCATTTGAAATCACCTTATATCAAAAGCAAATTACCCAATACCGGCCAAACGATTTTTACTGTAATGAGCGCGCTTGCAGCCGAATACAAAGCTATTAATCTTGGACAAGGTTCTCCTGATTTTGAAATGAATGACGAACTGATTGAATTGGTAAGCAAAGCCATGAGGGATGGCCACAACCAGTACTCACACCGTAATGGATTGCTTTCTTTGAGAGAAGCGATTGCTGAGAAAGTAGATTTTTTGTATAAAAATAAAGTGAATCCGGCAACAGAAATTACCATTACGCCGGGTGGAACTTATGCGATTTATACTGCCCTCACTGCAGTTTTAAATCCCGGTGATGAAGTAATTGTATTGGAACCTGCTTATGATAGTTATGTTCCGACTATTGAAATAAATGGAGCAGTTCCCGTTTTAATTCCACTTGTGTACCCCGATTATAAAATTGATTGGGATTTGATAAAAGAAAAAATTACGACGAAGACCAAAATGATTATGCTCAATTCTCCACATAATCCGACAGGAAGAATTTTGGATGAAAATGACATTGTACAATTAAGAAACGTCGTTGCAGAAACCAGTATATTTATACTAAGCGATGAGGTTTATGAGCACATTATTTTCGATGGCCAAAAACATGAGAGTATATTAAAATATCGGGACCTTTTTGAACGCAGTTTTGTTACTTTTTCATTTGGCAAAGTATATCATTGCACGGGATGGAAAACGGGCTATTGCATTGCTCCAGAAGTTTTGATGAAAGAATTTTTGAAAGTACATCAATACAATTGTTTTTGTGCAAATACACCTTTTCAATATGCACTTTCCTCATTCATTCAAAACAGAGAAGCATACCTTAAACTGGGTAGATTTCTCCAGGAAAAAAGAGATTTTTTTCAAACTTTGATGATACAAACAAAATTCAAACCTTTTCCTTCTTATGGAAGTTATTTTCAGTTGTACAGCTATGAATATATAAGCAATGAAAGTGAAATTGATTTTGCCCAAAAACTAACTATGGAAGCCGGTGTAGCAACTATTCCGGTTTCTGCTTTTTATCATAATGGGAAGGATAATAAAGTGTTGCGTTTTTGTTTTGCAAAAAAAGAAGAAACCCTTAGAAACGCGGTTGAACGGATCATTGCTTATGAACATAGGAAATAGGAATATTACTTATTTGTTTCTTTGCTGAAATCAAAAACAGCGATTGAAAAAGTGTGGCGATTGGGCAATTCATTCTCAAATCGGTAAAAAAAATCAACAACTTAACACTAAAGGTTAAACTCTTTAACAATAAATGGAATTGGTTCATTCATGGAATATATTTTGATGGCTTCTATATATCAATTTAAAAATCTTAAAAATTATTTTATGAAAAAAATCAGTTTAGCGTCGATAATAGCAGGCGCTCTTATTCTATCTGCCTGCAACGGTAATTCGAATAAAACATCAACCACAGATACTACCGCTACAAGCACCATGAGCACAACCGATACGACCAACAAGATGAGTTCTGCAGACACAATGAATCATCCCAATGCAGTAACTACTGTTGGCAACGATGAGCAAAATTTTGCAAAGGAGGCAGCAGCCGGAGGAATGATGGAAGTCCAATTGGGAAATATCGCTCAAAAGAATTCTTCAACCAAAGCCATACAGGATTTTGGTAAAATGATGGTTGATGATCATTCAAAAATCAATGATAATTTAAAAGACCTTGCGTCAAAAAAGAATGTTGCACTGCCGTCAGCAGTTACAGATAAGCAGCAAAAAGATATTGATAAATTAAGCAAAGAGACAGGAACCGAATTTGACAAAGATTATGTTTCCATGATGATTAATGATCATAAAGATGATATTGCAGCTTTCAAAAAAGCCGGCGACAAAATGACCGATCCTGATTTTAAAGATTTTGTCATTAAAACACTTCCTACGCTTCAAAAACATTTGGATGCTATACAATCCATAAAGAAGAAAATGTAAATACCAGGGATAAAAGGGAGCGCGTAATTGCGCTCCTTTTTTATTTTTGAGAACTAATTCCCTCTGTAGATTGAGAATGAAAAATCCTATTCTAAACCATTCTAAAATATTCTAAATCATTTAATTAATCAAAACAATCAAAAATAATTCATCAATGCGCTTCCAGCCAATTCTCACCAACTCCTATTTCTGCTTCCACCGGCACGTCATTCGGCAATTTCAACGCATTTTTCATGCTTTCAATGATAATTGGTTTTATCGTTTCAATCTCCGATTTATGTGCATCAAAAACCAGCTCATCGTGTACCTGCATAATCATTTTTGATTTGAAATTATATTTCTGAAATTCACGATGAATATTAATCATGGCAAGCTTTATCATATCAGCAGCCGTTCCCTGAATCGGCGAATTAATAGCATTTCTTTCTGCATAACCACGAACGGTAAAGTTGGAAGAGTTGATATCTTTCAGCCAGCGCTTTCTTCCCATTAGCGTTTGTACATACCCGTTAGTCTTGCAAAATTGTTTCATCTCTTCCATGTATTTTTCAATATGGGCAAACTGCTTTTTATAATTTTCAATTATTTCTTTTGCTTCTGTGCGGCTGATGCCCAAGTTTTCTGCAAGGCCAAAAGCTCCCTGACCATAAATGATTCCGAAGTTTACACTCTTTGCTTTGTAACGCATTTCTTTTGTTACCTCTTCTTCTTCTACGTTAAAAACTTTTGCAGCGGTTGCTGTGTGAATATCTTTTTGAAGACGGAAAGCTTCAGACATCGCCGGGTCGCCGCTTATTGCCGCTACAATTCGTAATTCTATTTGTGAATAATCCGCAGAAATTATTGAATGATCGCTGTTTCTTGGTATAAATGCTTTTCTTATTTCCCTGCCCCTTTCTGTTCTTACCGGAATATTCTGAAGATTTGGATTGATGCTGCTAAGCCTTCCAGTTACTGCAATTGCCTGCGCATAATTGGTATGTACACGCAAAGTTTTTTTGTTAATCAATTGTGGCAGCGCATCTACATAGGTTGATTTTAATTTAGTGAGTTCCCGAAAATTTAAAATGTCTTCAACAATCGGATTTTCTTTTGCCAGTTTCAGTAGCACATCTTCTCCTGTAGCATTTTGACCGCCTTTTGTTTTTTTAATTTTATCGCCCAGTTGCATTTTATTAAATAATACTTCCCCCAATTGTTTCGGCGATGCAAGATTGAATCTTATTCCGGCTTGTTCATAAACGCTTTCTTCACATTTCTTTGCTTCTGCTTCCAGATCTTTTGAATAAAGATTTAAAAAGTCGGTATCAATATTTACGCCTTCATACTCCATATTCATCAGTACTTTCAGCAATGGCGACTCTACTTCTTCAAATACTCTTTCTACTTCTTTTGTTTTTAAAAAAGGAACAAAAATTTGTTTTAACTGAAGCGTAATGTCAGCATCCTCAACCGCATATTCTTTTGCTTTTTCAATTTCTACTTCCCGCATTGTTACCTGGCTTTTTCCTTTCCCAATGATTTCTTCAATCGTAATCGGAAGGTATCCAAGATATTGCGCACTCAATAAATTCATGTTTCTGCGTCCTTCGCTTTCTATCACATAGTGAGCAAGCATTGTGTCGAAAAATTCACCTTTTAATTCGATCCCATACCATTTCAAAACCAGCAAATCGTATTTGATATTTTGGCCTATCCACAGTTTGGATTCATCTTCAAATAACGGCTTAAAAAGATAAAGGAAATTTTGAGTTATTTCCTGACTGACTTCAGATGGCATCGGAACATAGTAACCTTCTCCAGGTTTAAAAGAAAAGCTTAATCCAACTAATTCCGCATCGTTAGGATCAATGCTGGTTGTTTCTATGTCAAATGAAATTTCTTTTTGTAGCAATAATTTTTTTACCAAATCATTAATTGCTTCTTCTCCTTCAACCAAATAATAATTGTGAGTTGTATTACTAATGTTTTTTTCGGCAATAAGTCCCGGCTTTTCTTCCGGTGCTTTTTCTTCCTTTGGTTTTGCCCGAACAGACTCGGTTTTAGTAATCTGAATCGCCGTCGAATTTCCAAAAAGATCAGCTTGTACAACAGTCTTTTCCATTCCAAAAACATTGTACTCATCACCGAGGATTCTTTTACCCAAGGTTTTGAATTCCAGCTCGGTGAAAATTTCTCTCAGCGTGTTAATGTCATAATCTTTTATCCGGAAATCTTCTTCATGAAATTGGCATGGAACATCAGTAATTATGGTTGCCAGTTTTTTACTTAAAATCGCCATTTCCTTTCCCGCTCTTATCTTTTCTCCAAGTGCACCTTTGATGTTTTCTGCATCTGCCAAAACATTTTCTAATGCCCCGTATTGTGCCAATAATTTTGCAGCAGTTTTTTCACCAATGCCGGCAATTCCTGGAATATTATCACTCGCGTCGCCCATCAAACCAAGAATATCAATAACCTGTTTTACATTTTGAATCCCCCATTTTTCACATACTTCCTTTTCACCCAAAATTTCCACTTTTCCACCCTGGTAGCCGGGTTTGTAAATCTTAATATTTTCCGTAACGAGTTGCCCAAAATCTTTGTCAGGCGTTACCATAAAAACTTTATAACCATCTTTTTCTGCCTGTTGAGCCAGGCCGCCAATAAGGTCATCTGCTTCATATCCGTCACATTCTACCACGGGTAGATTAAATCCCTGTATGATTTTTTTGATATCAGGAATGGAAACAATCAAATCTTCAGGCGCTTCCTGCCTTTGCGCTTTATAAGCGGCAAAATCTGTATGTCGTTCTGTAGGCGCAACAGTATCAAAAGCAACGGCAAGATGAGTAGGATTTTCTTTTTTTATAATGTCTGCCAACGTACTGGTAAATCCGAATTGAGCGTTCGTATTTTTCCCTTTGGTAGTAATTATCGGGCTGCGTATCAAAGCATAATACGAACGATAAATGAGTGCCATTGCATCAAGCAGAAATAATTTTTTTTCCATCTGGTAAATTTACAAAATAGTAAGAAGGGAAAAGAAAGTTGAAAAATTTGGAAGAAGATTTTACGTTTTATTATCGTTTTAAAAAATATCAAAAAAACGTTCCGGGTTTCAAAAAGCTGGAACATTTGACTAAAATCTCGATTCAATATAATACGGCAAGATTTTTCTCCAGGTAGGCCAATCGTGTTTCATATCATTTCCCCATATATCCAATTCAAAATTAATTCCCTTATTGTACAAAACACCTGCAAAATCTCTTGCTGCCTGCGGATCTTCGTAATCGCCGCTGCCTGAAAGAATGTGAATGTGATTGCTTTTCCGGATATTATTGAGATAAAAATCATCTGTTAGATTTTGCAAATAATTTATCGGTGAATTATAATAAACCTGTTCGTCATGATAACCTTTGCTGTATTCATGCAAATCATAAACGCCACTCATGGCAATAACGCCATCAATAATATCTGGTCTTTTTAAAAATAAATTCATACTGTGCAAAGCGCCGAAGCTCGCGCCACAAGTAATTATTGGCGTTTCGGATGAAGTGCTGTTTTTTATGAATGGAATCACTTCATTAAAAACATATTGGTTAAACTGATTGTGCCGGATGGCTTTATGCTCGCCCGGCATTTCGTTATTCATCCAGCTTTCATGATTCATGCTGTTGATGGAAAAAACTTTTACTTTTCCGGAATTGATGTGTGGTGCAAGAGAATCAATCAATTGAAAACGCTCATACTCCAGGTAATCTGCGGCAGCTGTTGGAACCAGCAAAAGGGCAAATCCATAATCGCCATAGGTAGCGACCGGCATTTCCCAATTTACAGAAGGACTGTACCATGAAGTGAGTTCTCTTTTCATGAAGTATTAAGGATTTAAAACTATAGTGAACTTGTTTCAATTTTTTACTTACGGGTTATTTTGTCGAGAGCGAAATAACGCATTAAACCGTCATCTTTTCCTACAGCAAATCTGAAAATAATATTGGCGTTGGTGTAAGAAGTATTCAGTTTTACATCATAATAGTTATCAACTAAATTAGATTCTGTAGAAATGACTTTTTCAAACTTTCCATACTGATTTAGCAAACGTTGAAATTGTGCAGGAGTGGATAGCGGCATGGTTTCTTTAAACTTTGGTGCTTCCATTGAATCTGCCTGGTCATACTGGCCCGCATTATACAATTCTAAAAATTTTTCAGCTGTTTTCACATGGGTATCCTGTGCTTTAATACCAAATGAAATGAGCATCAGTAAACAGGGGATTAGAGTCTTTTTCATTTTTTTCTGTTTGGGTTTGTCGTGGTAAAAGGAACAATTTTAAAACATGAAAATTGAAATACTTGTTGTTTTACTGCAAAAAAGAATTTTATCAATCATAATTTAAAATTCTTCCAAAGATAAATTAAAAATACAGCTACCACACTGTCTTTTAAAAAAACAAAATCTCTTCCTGTTTTTCTTTTGCTGTTGACAACCAAAGAACTTATGAGCTCTTGTTGAGGATTTTTAAAAAAAGTACTAATTCCGAATCCGGAATTTGTTAAAATATAATCCCACACACATTTTCAAAGAAAAACAAAGCATTAAAATAAAGTTTACGGCGTATCTTTATTTGTAATAAAAGCATCTTCGGATAGCACCAAAAACCTTCAGTAGTTATCCTCAAAAATAAAGTTTATGGCAAAAGCAACGAATAAACCAATAATTACATCAGAACAAATTAGCGACGCTTACATAGATTATGTTTTAACTCATAATGAGTCTCCAAAATCAGTTTATGATTTTGCAAAAAAACTGGACATTACAGAAGCTGAATTTTACAATTATTTCGCTTCTTTTATTGCAATAGAAAAATCTGTGTGGGCTTCACTTACTCTTGAAGCGGCTGATAAAATAAAAGAACAGGAGATATGGCCTCAATATTCTTCACGCGAAAAAATCCTCTCATTTTTTTACAGTTATATCGAACTGTTGAAAACGAAGCGCAGTTTTATCATTTATAGTTTGAAGAAACATGCAAAAAAATTATCGGCACCAGAAGTATTATCAGCCGTAAAACCAATATTTGAAAATTTTGCAGAAGATATAATTCAGGAAGGACTGGATTCCGGTGAATTAGCGCAACGAAAATATTTTACTAAAAGATATAAAGATGGCCTTTGGATGCAATTTCTTTTTATCGTTAATTTCTGGTCAGAAGATGACAGCAATGATTTTGAAAAAACAGATGAAGCGATTGAAAAGGGTATAAATGTCGTCTTTGATTTGTTTCAACGTTCGCCAATCGACAATCTTTTTGAGTATGGAAAATTTTTAGCAAGAAACGGGAAATTCAAAGAAAAAATGGGTATTTAACAAATATGAAATTACAGGAATCCATGCCTGCTACGAAAGTAGAACGTTCTGCAAAATTTGTAAAAACAGGTTTTCAGATTGGCGGCAATTACATTAAACACTATTCCAAAAAATTATTTAATCCGGATCTGAACCGGGATGAATTGAATGAAGATAATGCAGCCGATATCTACAATTCTTTAAGTGAACTAAAAGGGTCTGCATTAAAAATAGCCCAGATGCTGAGCATGGACAGAAACATGCTGCCAAAGGCTTATGTAAATAAATTTTCACAATCGCAATACAATGCACCGCCTCTTTCCGGGCCATTGATCACACGAACTTTCACGAAAAGCTTTGGCAAACCGCCTGAAAAATTATTTGACACTTTTAATCCGGTCTCTACCAATGCGGCTTCCATTGGGCAGGTTCACCAAGCTACTTTAAAAGGGAAAAAACTTGCTGTAAAAGTTCAGTACCCGGGAGTAGCAGCAAGCATTTCTTCAGATTTGAAAATGGTAAAACCTTTTGCTTTCCGGTTATTGGGAGTGAGTGAAAAAGAGTTGAATATTTATATAAAAGAAGTAGAAGAAAGATTACTTGAAGAGACCGATTATAAGCTGGAAGTGCGTCGTTCCATTGAATTTTCAAAAGCGTGTAGTGGTTTAAAAAATATCGTTTTCCCCACTTATTATCCTGATTTATCTTCTGATAAAATTATTACGATGGATTGGATGGAAGGATTGCATTTAAAAGAATTTCTGCAAACCAATCCAACACAAAAACTTAGAAATAAAATTGGACAAGCTTTATGGGATTTCTATAATTTTCAGCAGCATGAATTGAAAGCTGTACATGCAGATCCGCATCCGGGAAATTTTTTAATAACACCTGATGAAAAGCTTACTATTATTGACTTTGGCTGCATCAAAGTAATTCCTGAAGATTTTTATAATCCGTTTTTTAATTTGGTTTGGAATGGTTTAATGAATGATAAAAATGCATCCATTGATGCATTCAGAAAACTGGAATTAATACAACCGAATGATACTCCCCGGCAAATCGAGTTTTATTATAAATCTTACAAAGAAATGATCAGTTTGTTTGCACTGCCTTACGCCAATAAAAGATTTGATTTCAGCAAGCCTAAATTTTTTGAAGATTTATATGCATGGAGTGATAAAATCACTAAAATGGCTGAGTTCAAACAACCTCGTGGTGTAAAACATTTCATTTATATAAACAGAACCAACTTTGGCCTTTATATGATTTTAAATGACCTGATGGCAACTGTAAATACACAAACTTATAAGCCCGTTTCTGCAAACGCGTATTGATAAAAGAAAAAATAAAGAGAACGCATTTCATTAAAAATAAATATCATCAGCTTATTTTTTCCATAACCAGTTTTCTTACATCAGCCAATGAGATTCTTTCCTGCAACATCGTATCTCTATAGCGAATCGTAACTGTATTATCATCTTTTGTCTGATGATCTATTGTTACACAAAAAGGTGTTCCTATTGCATCCATTCTTCTGTAGCGCTTGCCAATGCTGTCTTTTTCTTCATAAAAAGTATAAAAACTTTGTTTGCATTCCTCCATTAATTTTTTTGCTATTTCGGGCAGGCCGTCTTTTTTTACCAGGGGAAGAATGGCTAATTTGTAAGGAGCGATCTTTGCAGGAATTCTTAAGACCACACGGCTGTCTTCATTTCCATCATCTTTTACCCATTTTTCTTCTGCATAAGACATCGATATAACGGTCAGGAACAAACGATCTAAACCAACAGAAGTTTCTACCACAAAAGGAATGTAATTTCCATAAGGTTTTCCATCTTCATTCAGGTCGTTATCAAAATACTGCAATTTTTTTTTGCTCAGTTCCCCATGTTGTTTCAAGTCAAAATCAGTGCGGGAATGAATACCTTCCAGTTCTTTAAAACCAAATGGGAATTCAAATTCGATATCTACTGCCGCGTTTGCATAATGAGCTAGTTTCACATGATTGTGATAGCGCAATTTTTCGGCTGGAATCCCAAGACTTTCATGCCATTTCAATCTGGCTTCTTTCCAATATTCATACCATTGCAATTCCGTGCCGGGACGCACAAAAAACTGCATTTCCATTTGCTCAAATTCGCGCATGCGAAAAATAAACTGCCGGGCAACGATTTCATTTCTGAAGGCTTTTCCGGTTTGTGCAATTCCGAACGGAATTTTCAACCTGCCGGATTTTTGCACATTTAAGAAATTTACAAAAATTCCCTGTGCAGTTTC
>Ga0157370_10004365_pt1 | contig 16234 bp, 17 predicted proteins | sample C35metaG_FD_113463 | JGI IMG/M metagenome (GOLD analysis project Ga0157370, IMG submission 113463) | Corn rhizosphere microbial communities from Kellogg Biological Station, Michigan, USA - C3-5 metaG | ecosystem: Host-associated > Plants > Roots > Rhizosphere > Soil | place: USA: Michigan...
AGTTTTACATCATAAAAATTATTTGGGTTCAGCAGCACACTTTGGTTTTGTACTTGAGGAAAATTATTAGTGCCTGTCAGTTGGTTAAGCGTTTTGTAAACGGGGTTCACTAAATCTCCCGCCGGAATATCCACGGTGCGTCCGCCGCCTGCAAGGGTATAGGTTCCATTAAACTCAACATTGGGTAGGAATAATGATTTAGCTTCTTTCAAAGCCCAGAGGCTTTTATCAAGTAAAAATTGCTGCTGGCGGATTGTTTCATTATTACTCAGCCCCGTGTTGATATACTGCTCCAGGTGTGTTTGTGCATTAGCGCTTCCAACGCATAATAACAGTAAAAGAAATGTGAGAATTTTTTTCATGATTTTTATTTTAATGAACCATATAATTTTATTGAACAACGTTCAATATGAGAGCAAAAAAAATTACAGCTTATTTATGATTTTTAAAAACTCATCGTACGCATCTGTTACAATGTTTTCAGGGTTTTTAATATTCACGTTTTTCGTACGGGAACCTATTTCCAGGCTGCACATGCCATGTATACAACTCCATATCAGAAAACACAACGGTTCCAGTTTATGCCCTTTAAAATGTCCGGCATCCATGCACTGTTTTACCGTAGTCTTTAACAAATCAAACCTTGCTTTCCCTTCATCCCACTCATCTTTTTGGATTGTTTCCAGGAATTCCATAGGTGCCTTAAGAGTAAACATTAGATCGTACATTTCCGGATTATCCAGGCCAAAATTGATATACACTTTGCCCATTGCCTTTAGCCGCTCCATCGGGTCTTTTACGTTAAATAATACTTTCAACTGGCCACCGAGGTCAACGAAACTCTGTGTGTGCAGCGCATGGAGTATTTCATTCTTATCCCTGAAATAAACATATACTGTACCGATGCTGTAGTCTATGGAATCAGCGATATTTCTGATAGTTGTTTGTCCGATGCCTTTTTCTACAAATAACTTACGGGCAGCTCTTAAAATAAGCGCCTTCATCTCTTCCTTCTCCCTTGCTTTTCTTTCTGTACTACCCATAAAATCAATTTCAGTACAAAGAAAATGAACATTGTTCATTTTTCAAAATAAATTTCACTTTTTTGCTTTTGGCACTTGAAGGTGAATAACTGGCCGAATTTCGAGATTATAGGCTAGATATCGCCTTTCCACTTGCTTTATCCTTACTAATGGAATTCAATATAATTGTACTTCAACGAAAGGTTCTTATTTTGTATTCAGAAAAAAAGGTATTTATGTATCCCGAAGCTAGAAAAATGCGCCTAATTGAGGAAGTCATTAAGACGAAGAACGAGGCGGTTCTAATTGAACTGGAGAGTGTACTTAGAAAGTCGAAGTCAAAAGATCAGCCGCGTCCTTCTGCCCATGATCTTATCGGATTATGGAGCAAGGATGATGCTGACTTGATTGAAAAAGCCATCGAAGAATCGTGTGAACAAATTAATCCCGATGAAACTAGATTGAAACTAGCAAATTTGTTTTAAAGCATTGAGAATACGGTCTGGCCGACCAGTCGAAATATGTATCGTCGGTAAAAGGAGACCTGCCCTTGCCGAAACGTATCCAATAGGACAAACGGGGCTTCACCTGATTCGATTGAATCCGCTGCCCTTACCATAATTGCGTCTTACCATGTATATCTCGCCGTTTTCAAGCATTCTTTTAAGTTCCTTTTTCACATATAAAGATGTGTCATCCTTTACAAAATGGTCATCCCCATTCATGGTATTGACAAAATAGTTGTACTCCAAACTGCTATGAATAACCATTACAGTGTCGCCCTTGATTTCAGCTAGTCTCAGGAAATAATAGGTCGTTTCGTCAGTTCTATGCTCGCTAACCGTATAAACATCGCCCACCATAGGATTTGCCACATATCGAGCATTATTCTTCTGATTGTCACTGTTCCAGTAAATCCAATATGCACCAATGAGCGCGGTGAGAATCAGCGCTGAAAAAAGATAGACCGGGGTTTTGGCAAGTTTTTCATATTTCTTAACTAAATTCTCGGACTTGGTATCATCACCGCAATTAGCACATCGTACCTCAAATTGCTTTTTACCAATTGGAAAAACCGGGATAAAACAAAGATGAAAATAAGGCATATATACCCTAACCTCCCGTTCGCAGGCTTTGCATGGGTAACAAATGTGTTCCTTGTCCGTATATTTGGCAATTCTCGCGATCCTTCTGCCGAAAACAAAAAGCATTGGGCTTGTCTTTGAGTATTAATGTTTATTGTATCCGGACAAAATACGCGATTTTCCCTTATTAGCAAATAGAGAAGGCCAGGGCTAGTGACTGCTTTAATCCTACGCGAGGGTATCACAGGATCTTCGAAACTTTCCGATCAAATGATCTTCCGGCACAAGACCCCAGTACGGGAGTCCCCGGGCTCGACGCTCTCATGCCCAGTTTCCACTGTGTCCAAAAGGTTCCTCCCTTATCCTATTTTTTGGGGAATTTGTCCTCCCATTCCGCCATTAGGTTGTTGTAATTATCCGGATCCAGCTTTCGGATAATGTAGTCGAGCTTTTCTTCCTTTCGCTCGTCCCCTTCCTTTGATTGAGGAGACCCGACATACAGCAAATAGGCAAGTCCAGCAACCTGCCACATCAATTGAAGGAATTCCGATTGCCAATTCTCCATGGTATCGCGCATCATCTGATTAAAGTAGTCGCTGAACAGTATCTGCTGATGATGTTCTATCTGTTCCTGCACGAATGATTTCCATCCAAAAAACCAATGAAGAATCAGCGAAATCAGAAAAAATAACAGTGTAATCCAGACATATCCCTTTTTCCGGAATATTCCTTTGCTCTTTTTAGTCATAGGTCAATGTTTTATACATTATGGCTGAAAAAATCATTCCCAGCCCGGAAAAAATCAACGGCCCTCGTCATGAAGAAAGCCGGTTAAGCGCGTGGGCCAGGCCGATGGGGATCATCAATCTACCCCTCCTTTCCCTCAATTCATTCCCCATACCCTTGCCCGCAGCCCCAGGCAATAGTATCATTGCGCTGCATTAACACAGACCAATGAAACAAATCGTTACCGGCCTGGTTTTAGCCATGCTTTTTTTCGCTTGTAAAAAGGGAGACAGCCTCCCGGAACCCGCTTCCGCAAATCCGCTGAAAACCGCCATCGGTGTGCCACAGGGCGATGCCGTCGTGAAAAATATCGGTGCGGCAGGCGGTAGTATCGAATCCGCTGACGGAAAGATCCATATCGACATTCCTGCAGGCGCCCTCACGAACGAGCAAACTCTCAGCATTCAACCCATCACCAATACGCTGGACTTCGCTACCAGCCCTGCTTACCGCCTATTGCCAAAAGACCTGACGTTTCAGAAGCCAGCCATCGTTACGTTCACCTATACTGAAACAGAGATCAAGTCTACCCTTCCGGAGGTACTGGGCATTGCCGGGCAAAAAGCAGACGGCAGCTGGGCCGTTCTGCCCAAAAAACAATTGAATAAAGCGCAGAAGAAAGTGTCAGCACCCTTTAGCAGCGCAGTCGATCTCACCTTTTTTCCGGCGTGCTATATCAAGCCTTCCGACGCACGTGTAGGCACAGGCGAAAAGCTTCAGCTGACCGTCATGGTCACGCTGCCCGAAGGGACACGTTACCCCGAATTTGACGGAAGTTTTATCACCGGTCCTTCCAAACTGGCGGCCAGAGAGGTCGGCGACTGGTCATACAACGGCAAAGGTCATCTGACGCCCAGCGGAGCCACCGCGGAATATACCGCACCCGCGCAGGCGCCTTCGGCGAATCCTGAAGCAGTAAGCGTAAACCTAAAGCTGAATATGCCTGGCGTCTTCCAGCTGATCTCGAATATCACCGTACTGGGAGATAATCACATCGACTACCTGCTGGTAGATGAGACGGAAATGGATGAAGCCGGCAACAGCTATAGCAGCCGTCTGTATATCTATGGTAATTTTGGCAACGATCCTGGAGCAGGCAAGCGCAGCGTAAAGATCAACGGCGACAACATGAACGTCGTATTCTGGACACCCGACCTCATCCTTTGCGATCTCCTTGCTTCAGGGCCATACTCCTCCGGACCGGTGGTAGTGAGCTGCGATGCCTTCACCGATACAAAGCTGCTAAACGAATGGCTGATATCATTGGAATATATGAAAGTCGAATCACCGGATACTTCACTCGCCCGGCGTTTTAAGCTGAATATCCGTCTGCGCGGTGATGCCGATGGGTTCCTGAAAGAAGGCCAGCAGCCGCTGTTCAGCTACACCGATATCAATACCAAGAGCAGCGGCGTGGTAAATATGCCGGCAGGGACTTTCTCCACGCATACGGAAGCCGACGGCTGTGCCGACCACAAAGTCAGCTGGGACAGGCTGGAAAACGTGACTATCCCCCGTATCAAACACAATTCATATGATCCGGGCGTCAGCGGCGAAGTCGTATATGTACCTGATGGCTTTAAGGTAAAGCTTCGCTTCAATTCAGGCAACATACTCCGGTGTACCCGCATTGAAATGCCTTGTGTCGGTAACTCTACCACCAACATCGTGATGGAGCCCATCCTGCTGGCAGGCTATGAAGATCAGGAAATTCATTTTCAGTTCTCCGGAGAAGGTCAACATGCCTCCATCCTGGCAGGCTCCATGCCTGAGCTGAAGCATACAGGGGTCGCATCCGGCCTCTATTTCGACTACGCCGATTATAATCCTGAACTTTACAATACCCGCATGAGCTGGAAGGTAGCGGCGCCGAAATGGTGAGATGGGAGGGCAAAAAATATTTATTTTGTATATTCCATCTATGAAATATCTGCTGACGGGTTTTCTAACTAGTGCGGTATTTATGGGAGCAAGGGCACAGGAGGCATACCAGATCCTTCATTTCGCCTCAGCGCATAATTGCTTTCCGGATACAGCCAGGGATCATGGGCACCTGGATGGCGATGGGAACCGCCTGCCCCGGGAAGGGCATTATGACGATAGCTCGGTATTGCTGGTAGTACCGGCCGGACTACACACGGGGAAGACCGTGGACCTGGTGATCTGGTTCCATGGCTGGCATAACAGTATCGATAGCGCCCTGGAATTTTACGGACTGGCCCGTCAATTTGCGGCTTCGGGGCGAAATGCTGTGCTGGTGCTGCCAGAGGCGGCGAAGAATGCGGCGGACAGCTACGGTGGAAAAATGAGGCAAGAAGGTATGTTCAAATTGCTGGTCGCGGATGTATTGGCGGAATTAAGGCGAAAAAAGATCATTCCTTCCGACGCCCAGGCGGGGCATATTGTGCTGGCAGGGCACAGTGGCGCTTATTCCGTGATGACCGATATATTGGAACATGGGCGCCAGGCGGTGGACGAAGTATTCCTGTTTGATACGCTGTACGGCCGGCTCAACACGTTTACGAGATGGGCAGAAGATGGGAGCCATCATTTTGTCCATTGGTTTACCAATACGGGCTATGGTCCGGATAAAATGAGTGATACGATGATGTTGCGGCTGCGCCAGGATAAGATAGCCTATGGATTGTCGGAGGAATCATCGGTGGATGACAGGGTGATAAAGAACAACAGTATCCTGTTCATACACAGTCCGAGGGAGCATAATGTGATCATCAATGATCCGGATGATTTTGCATTGCTGCTGAGAAATAGTTTTTGGCTTGGAGCCAAATAAGGGATGCAATATTTACTCAGATTATCTCCAGATTCTACCCCTACTTTCACACCGGATCACAAACTTGAAAAATCTACGACCATATATTCTTTTGGCGATCATCCTGGTTACCGCCCTGGTAACACTTGGCTATCGTGTCATCCGGCAGGTCACATTGCCGACAAAGTCGCGGAAGGGTAATCTGCTATCCAGCCTTTTTCTCCTGTTCACCGGTCTGACAGAGCAGATCATTAGCTCGGCAGAAGCCATGGCCCCAAATGGCCTGCACATTCCACACTCTGGCAAAGCTCGACATTGCCTGGACATTCAGCCGAAAATATCTGCGCCGCGGACTGCTGATCGCTGCCTGGGCGCTCTTTATCCTTTCTTCACTGGAATGGACCAACGCGCAGGGCACCTCTGCAGCGCCTCCAGCCACGGAGCAACAGGAAAACATATCCAGCCAGGTAATAAAAAGGCAGGTCAACTTGTCTATTTTCGAAGGGACAACGCAGAGAGCCTTCCCACACTGTTCCACTATCCTCCCACACACCAGCCCGCCGCTCACTCCTATCCCCCGGTGGCTACTGCTGCGCATCGTACGTATTTGAGACTGCTGCCATTGAATAAAATCTCCTAGCGGGCCCTCCATTTTCTATTCCCAAAAGCAACTCCATGAAATCAATTATGAGACTGATGCTGCTCCTATGCAGCAAGCCTCTCCTGGCGCAGCAACCTGTCATCCTGCACATCATCAACGATGAAACCCACCAACCCATCCCGGGCGTCACGATACATATTACCCGGAAAGACAAATAATGGAAGGTTGGCCTCGAAGGTTTCTATACCGGCGCCCAAACGCTCGATAACAATCATGTCACCCGTGACTTCTGGAGCTTCGATCTGATGGTACAACGGAGCCTGGGTCCCTGGGCCGTTCTGCTCAACCTCGAAAACTTCACCGGCACCCGGCAAAGTCGGTTTGGCCCGTTGTACACCGGCTCGCATCAAAATCCGACTTTTAGTGAAATATATGCCCCGCTGGAAGGTCGCATCGTCAGCATGGCTTTACGCTATACTCTTCGATAAGCTCCACCGCCCTCCCGACGCCATCTTCCGTCCTAATAGCAGCCGCTATCTTTTGGCAGCTGTTCACTATCAATGGATCCTGCACGGCATGGACGGCCTGCAGCAGCCTGCCGGATGAAAGCTTTTTAAAAGGGATGTGCCGGCCCAGTCCTTTTTCCTCGATCATGATCCCATTGACAGGCTGATCGGCCAGCACAGATACGACGATGATGGGTGTGCCGCTACGCAGGGCCGCCGCAACGGTGCCAATGCCGCCATGTATCACCACCGCACAGCAGCGAGGCATCAGCCAATCGTGATCAATATACTTTGCCGCAAACAGGTTGGGATGTACAGGCAGGTCTTTCAGCATCGACCAGCCGGCGCCCAATACTACTCTTTTTTCCGCCAGCAGACGTTCCAGGGCCTGGTAAAGCTTAGCCTGATCCGGTATGGGTATGCTCCCAAATCCAATATAGACAGGTTTATCGCCTTTTGCCAGCCAGTCCTCCAGCCCTTCGGGGACCTCCTTCTGCATTTGCCGTGCTGACGGAGGGAGATAAAAAAAGCCGGTGATATGCGCATTGGACGGCCAGTCCCCGGGTTGTGTGACGAGCTGCGGGCTCAATGCAGTGATGGCCAGCATGTCACTCCGGAGACAGGCTTTCATCACGTTCGCAGGCGGCAGACCTATCTCTTTTCTGAACTTATTGATCTGTTTGCTGATCATGAGATAGCCCAGCCCCAGCAGGCGGTACGATAGCCTATTGATCCAGGGATGCCCTTTTGTACCAATGGCCTGGAAAGGGAATTCTCGTGTCGGTATGGGCGGCAGGCTCAAAAACACCGCCGCGCACTTTTTATGATATTTCTCCGCTATGGAATAGACTACCGGAAGAGGCAGAACGCTTACAATTAAAAAATCAAAATGACGGCAGGCTTCCAGTATGTCCCGATGGCTCCGGTCGGCAGATTGTGCAGTCGCCTTTTGCAGATGGTAAAAGAATTTAAATACGCTGCCGCCTTCCAGAAGCTTCAGGGCCACCGGTGAATTGATGATCTGCTCGCTGTTGCCCGTCACGGGGATAAATTGCACGCCAAATCCTTCCACGAAGTCTCTGAAATTTTCAGACGCCACGATGGTGACGTCATGGCCTTTTTGCATCAAACCTAACGCCAGGGCAATAAAGGGCTGAACATCCCCCCGTGAGCCTGTAGTGATAATTCCGTATCGCATGGAGGGCAAAGTAAGGGCAAAAGAGCAGGCAAACCATCACCGCTAATGATCGTCACGCTGATGATCGTCCATTTGCCGGCTATTTTATTGCCCCCGAAGAAGGTATATTCCCCTGGTTCCTGCTATATGCCGTAAACACCGTAACAAATGCAATGAGTTTTAATATGTTTCTCATTGTGCGCATGTTGAAAGAGCAAAACGCTGTTTTTTATCAAGCGTCGCCTTTGATTTATTACTATTAATCTATATTTTCGACAACTTAACTCCTATGGCACAATGACCATTAAAAACCTTATTGGACCGGCCCTTTTGTTGTTGATCTTCACCGCCTGCAAGAAAAGTAACACGCCGGATCAAGACCCCAATTCCAAGTCCGGAACATTATATTATGTAGGTTGTCAGGGCGCCTATAGCTTTGACCTTTCCACAGGGAATTTCAACTGGAAAAAAGGCCTGAGCGTTGGCGGCACATCCGGCACTCCTTATTATGACAACGGCCTTATTTATCTTGCCGACCCTTATGGTGTAGCCTGCCTGAACGCATCGGACGGCGGGACGAAATGGCAATTACCTTATTCTGATCTGAACGGATTTTATTCAGGCAGTTTTGCCGCGCATGTCTCGCCGGTGCTGGTGGATAGCATTCTTTATACCGTTGGTTTTGAAGGCACCAACTTCAAGGTCGACCTGTATGCCATTCACAAGACCAAGGGGACTGTTTTGTGGCAAAATTTGCTCTATGGGCAATCCGAGAACCTCTCACAGCCCAGTATCATCAACAATAAATTAATCATCGTAAAGATCGATGAGATCGTCGGTTACGACCGCAACTCCGGACAGCCTTTATGGCATATCCGGTATGACAGCGTGAGCATTAACCCTGCCTTTAATCCGCAAAAGGACAATGATCTTTTTTATGTCTATGACAATGCACAAAACAAAATCGTCGTCATAGACCCTTCCACGGGGCATATCACCCGATGGATCAGCCTTCCGGCTGATTTTGATGGGAATTCGTTTGCAGTCAACGGCCAGCAGATCCTCGGCGTCTCGAAAACAGACGAAACTTCGGTGTCGTGTACTACTTATACGCTGGATAAAAGCACCGGCAGCATCATCGGATCCAGCAAGGTCATGGATAAGAACCCTTATGCTTTTCCTTTTTGGGATCAGACGGGGAATCATAATTTCCTGTTTGACCTGACCACGGATGAGTCTGTCTGTTATTTGTACAATCCAATTTATGCGATGGCTTATGACCAGGCTACATCCGGCCAAAAATGGAAGGTCGATCTGCCGCTGAAGAAAATTACCGACTCCACCAATGGATCGGGGTCGATGGTTTCCAGCCAGCCGTTGGTGACGAACAGCTCTCTGGTATTTCTTTCCAGCTACCAATATATCGATATCGCGAATCCCGGCACAGTGAAAAATTGGTATTATGTGGATGTCATCGACAAGAACACGGGCAAGCCAATTAAAAGCCTTCCTTTATCAAACCTGGAATGTACAGGGATACCCTATTATTATATGATTGTGCAAAGTGGGCACGGGTATTATTCAAGGATCGATGCCCATTGACCGGCGTGCGACTCAAAACCTGTAATTCAATAACCGCAGCATATTCTTAAATTTTGGCACCCATGCCAGCACTCCAAAGAAGGCGCGCCGACCGAAAGGGACCCCCTGGGTGCTCGAAAAAGAAAAAGGGGATATGGCCGCGACCCTTTGCATTCCCGGGTTCATGCCATCCACCTCGGACAGGCGGTCCACCGCCCATTTATGAACAGCGCCGAATTTATCCTTCATGCTGGAGGAGGCGGACCTGATAGCAAAAGAGCTCATTACATCGAATGCGATACAGCCATGCTGAAAATGCTCCGTCAGCCGGTGAAACAGCGTTTTTACGGCATCGGGCTCGAGATATTCCAATATTCCTTCCGCAATGATCATGACAGGCCGGTGCCGGGGCAGATCATTGATCCAGTCCGGCGATGTCACCGAAGAGGCGATCATGTGATAGCCGGACTGAATGGAATAGAATTGCTTACGCAGCTCGATCACCTCCGGATAGTCCAGATCGTACCAATCGACGGCAGCTTCAGGCTGTATGCGTACATATCTTGTATCCAGGCCACAACCCAGGTTCAGAATGACGGCATTGTCGTTTTTACGAAGGAACTCTGTCGTCCACCTGTCCATCTGCCGGGCCCGGACGACGATGATCTCAGGACCAAATCCTTTATATTTTGAGGGGTCCAGATCAAGGCGCCTGAGTATTTCATCCGCCGCCCGGTCATGAAGGATCGAGCGCGGGGACCGGTAGTCCAGCGCTTTGGCGTAGAGTGTTATGAATAGCGTGGATTTTTCTTCTGTCAGCTGGATATCCATATTTCCATTTATGTCAGTCTTTTGAAGCCCCTATGCAAAACCCGGACCCCTCGCGGGAACAGTTTTTGAGGCAGCAATCTTAAACTACACTCATGAAACTGTTTATCGATACAGCCAATCTCGATGAAATAAATGAGATAAACGAGATGGGGCTGCTGAACGGGGTAACCACCAACCCCACCCTCATGGCTAAGGTAGGCGTAAAAGGCGAAAAAGCCGTTGTCGAACATTACAGAAAGATCTGTGAAATGGTAGACGGCGACATCAGCGCAGAGGTCACCACTACGGATTTCCAGAGCATGATCGATGAGGGCCAGAAACTGGCGGCCATCCATCCCAACATCGTGGTGAAGATCCCCATGATAAAAGACGGTGTAAAGGCCATCAAATGGCTTACGGACAAAGGGATAAGGGTCAATACCACGCTTGTATTTTCGGCCGGGCAGGCGATCCTGGCGGCCAAAGCAGGCGCCGTCTATGTTTCGCCCTTTATAGGCCGGATAGATGATACCGGATGGGACGGGCTCGAGCTCATCGCACAGATAGCCAATATCTATACCGTACAGCATTATACCACACAGATACTGGCGGCTTCCATCCGCAATTCCAACCATATCATTCAATGTGCGGGATTAGGCGCCCATGTTTGCACCTGCCCGCTCGAACCCATACTCGGACTTCTGAAACACCCGTTGACTGACATCGGCCTGGCAAAATTTATGGAGGACGCTAAAAAGTCCAGGTAACAGAGCCCATGCCACTCAAGTCACTAATCATCGGATTTATCCTATTTTGTTGCGCCGATTTTCATGCCCTGTCGCAGGATCGTCATCTTGTGCGCGTGTATGAAGACAATGACTTTATCAATATCACCGGGAAAGGCACCGATAAAGGCTATACAAACGGCACCCGGCTGGACTACTTTTATACAAAGGACCATCCTTCCCATTTTTTTATCGATCGCTGGTTCCCCCTGGCAGGCGATGGCGCCGTCAATGCATTTAGCTATAGTCTCATGCAGGTGATGCTTGTTCCAACAGACATTTCAAGATCACAGCCGGATAAAAATGACTGGCCCTATTCGGGCGCACTGCTCCTCTCCCATGGTCTCAGCTCCTTTAATCCCAAAGATCAATGGTCCCTGGTAAGTACTATTACAGCGGGTGTCATCGGTCCGCTGTCACTGGCGGAGCAGACACAGTCCCTGGTGCATCGTATGGTCGGCGCCGCCAAACCAATGGGCTGGAAGTATCAGATGCCAAACGATGTATTGCTAAACATCGATGTACAGGTCGAAAAAATGATCTGGCGGAAAAACAGGTTCTTCGAATGTATTGGAGGTGGCCAGGTACAGGTGGGTACGATGCTGGACGGAGGCGATCTTCACCTTCTCCTGCGGGTTGGGAAAATGCAGCCCTATTTTTCCGGCTATATCAACAGCTTCGCCACGGCCAAAGGCAACAGGCATCGTCTGCAGTATTATTTCTTTGTACGACCGGCTGTACAATGGTGGTCCTTCAACGCCTTGTTGCAGGGAGGTCTTTTCAGCGGCAGAAGCAGCTATTATGCGGGCATCGATAGCAAAGGCCAAAGTCCCGGCTTAAAAGAAGTGACGGCTGCGGTGGATGCGGGGGTTGTGCTGGTGCTTGGCAGTGTAAGCCTCTCGCTGATCCAGAAAGAGCTGACTCCTTCGATCCACGATGTCTCCAACCAGACAGTGGGGAATATATCCCTTACCTATAGCTGGTAATTGCTTCAATTCTCCTAACTTGGGGGCCAAATCTTTACGGAACCTCAAAATTTTACAATAATGACCTCGAAGAAGCACGAACACCTTAAAAAAATCATTAATACCGTGAGTAAAAGATCGCTGCTCTTTACAGTGCTTGCCCTATCAGGCATTATCAGCATCGCACAGAAACCCAATACCCTGACAGCAAAAGAAAAGAAACAAGGATGGAAGCTGCTGTTCGACGGCCATTCGACAAAAGGCTGGCATACCTATCTGCGGGATACGGTTGGGGCAAAATGGCAGGTAAAGGACGGCGCGCTGGTATTTGATCCTTCCCAGCCCGCCAGCGGAGGAGGAGATATCGTGACAAACGACAGCTACGAAAATTTTGAGCTTCGCCTGGAATGGAAGATCTCCAAAGGAGGTAACAGCGGGATCATCTTTGATGTCCAGGAGAATCCCAAATACACCGCCACCTATCTTACGGGTCCTGAAATGCAGGTTTTGGATAATATAGATGCCTCTGATAATAAGAAGCAAAACCATTTAGCAGGTTGCCTCTATGATATGGCGGGAGATTCCACGGTCTCCAAACCCAGGCCGGTGGGAGAATGGAACGACGTCCGGCTGGTCCAGAACAAAGGACATCTTGCTTTTTGGCTCAATGGGATAAAAACATTCGAAGGCCAGATAGGCAGCGAGGAATGGAATAAGATGGTGGCCGGCAGCAAATTCAGGAGCGCGCAGTTTAGCGACTTCGCAAAAGTCGCCAAAGGCAGGATAGCTCTTCAGCAGCATCCCGGGTCCAGCCAGTGGAGGAATATAAAGATACGCCTGTTATGATCCGTCCGGCCCTGTTTGTTCTATGCCTGGGGCTGGCGCTGCCTGCCGTTTGTCAAAACACCGGCATTCTCCGCGTCAGGAGCTGGCGGCAACAACAGGAACAGCCTATCATCCGGGAATTCGTATCCTTCCTGTCCATTCCCAATATAGCCGCCGACAGCGTCAATATTCAGAACAATGCCGCCTTTATCGTCCGGATGATGAAGGACAGGAACATCGGCAACGTACAATTGCTGAAGGGGAAAGAAGGATATCCGCCCGCCGTATACGGGGAGATCTCCGTCCCGGGCGCCACAAGGACCATCGGCTTTTATGCACACTATGACGGGCAGCCCGTCAACCCTGCTCAATGGGCAAAAGGGCTTTTCCCTTTTGCCCCTGCCCTCTACGACGGATCGCTGCTGGATCATGGCAAGCCTATCCCCTTCCCTGTGTCCGGGTCTTATGACCCCGAATGGAGGATCTACGGTCGCGCCGCCTCGGATGACAAGGCGGGGCTAATAGCCATCCTTAACGCCTATGAGTCGCTCACGGCCAATGGTATAAAACCCACGTCCAATATTAAATTTTTGTTTGAAGGAGAGGAAGAGGCAGGGTCGGCACATTTGGGTGACATATTCGCGGAAAATGCCAAGCTTCTGCATACGGACTGCTGGATCATCTGTGACGGGCCCGTGCATCAGTCCGGAAGAAAACAAATTGTTTTAGGTGTAAGAGGCGACACTCATCTGGACCTTACGGTGTATGGACCAAAGAGACCCCTTCACAGCGGTCATTATGGAAACTGGGCCAACAACCCGGCCATGATGCTGGTAAAGCTGCTTGCCTCGATGAAGAATGATTCGGGACGGGTGACGATCAAAGGATTTTATGATGATGTACAGCCCTTGTCCCAGATGGAGAGCAAAGCGCTGCGTGAGGTGCCTGCCGTAGACGAACAGATGAAAAAAGAGCTGGGATTCACCGACACGGAAATGAAAGGCATATCCCTTTCCCAGGCCATCAATCTTCCCTCGCTGAATATCAACGGCATTCACAGCGGCAATGTAGGCAGCCAGGCTTCCAATCAAATACCAACCTATGCTACGGCCGTGCTGGATCTCCGGCTGGTGCTGGGGAATGACTGGCAGCGTCAGCAGCAGAAGGTCATCGAACATATCCGCTCACAAGGCTATACCATACTCGATCATGACCCAACGGATGCGGAGCGGATGCAATATCCCCGGCTGGCAAAGGTGCTCATTCCCAATGGCTCCTATAACGCACAGCGAACCCCGCTGGACCTTCCCATCATTCAAAAAATAAAGAAAGCGGTACAAGGCACCAGCTCCGAGCCGCTGGTGCTGCAGCCGACATTGGGCGGTTCTCTTCCGCTGTATCTTTTCGAGAAATACCTGCAAGCCCACACTGTCACGGTACCGCTGGCCAATCATGACAATAACCAGCATGCGGAGAATGAAAATCTGCGGCTGTCCAACCTTTGGGCAGGCATCGAGTCCATGGCAAGTATCATGATCATGGAAAAATAATGTCCGGACAACGGGGCTCTGGTCAGTTCCATTACCAGCTGATGTGTTTGTCGATGAAGCTGGTCAGGCTGTCGGCCAGTATTTTCTGCTCCGCGATATTGGGATGTCCCGGCGTCCCTTTGAACGGCACAATAAGGGTATAAATATTTTTATCGCCCAGCTGGCTCACCGCCTTTTCTATGTAGCCGGGCCAGGGAGCACCGGGCTTGCTGGCATCCATATTCCCCAGCATACAGATGATGGATGCCCCGGGATATTTACCTCTCAGTCCTTGTACAAATTTCCTATAGGCCTGGACAATGACATCTGCGCCAGGGGCGGTCTTTCCAAATCTCGCCTTGAACTGCTCGTTGTCGGGCATAGCAGTCAGCCATGCGTCATTCTGAAAAAGATTGATCACGACCAGATCCGGCGTCCATTGCGTAAAATCCCATCTGGACATCGAGTCGGTAGCATCCGCCCTGTCCCACATTTCCGGCATTATCAACGGGAACCAGCTGATCAATATCCCAATACCGCTCTTTGTGATACAACGATAATCCGCATTGAAATGCCGTCCCGTAATGGAAGCATAGGCGACATAGGCATTCTCGTAAGGCGCGGTCCCCCTGTCCTTGCCCGAGCTGTCCTCTACTGCATAGCCGCAGGTGATGGAGTTGCCATAAAACTCGATCTTCCTTTTTGGGACGGGCGGGGCGGGTAACAGGGTGGTATGTACGCCGGGCAATAGTCCATAAAGCCATGTTTTGCCCATGGCCCATTCGGTGCGCTTGAAAAACTCAAGGTTGTGACGACCGGATGGCAACCCGGAGGCAAGGGTATAAAGTCCTTTGGCATTGTCCGGATGGAGCACCGTCGTCACCTTGCCGTCTACTATGACGTTGTAATAGTTGTCGCCCCTCTCATCCTTTAAAAGGGCCTGGATACCCGTACCATCGAACGAGACGGAGACGGTTGTCGCCGTCCAGGACAGCTCGGCCGAACTGTCCCTCGTGATGACCCTTCCCATGTAATGGATACGCGGGTCCGAATAGCTGATAATATTATTCTGGGCATGACAGGCGCATGCGCAGAAAAGGCAGCATAAAAGGAAATGATAATTTTTTTTCATGAGCTTGGTTGGCTGAAGTTAATCCACTATTTTGATATTATGATAAATCTGAAAAATATCAAGCTGGATAACAGCCCCTCCAACTATATTCCTTCTCCGGGGTTGCTGAATGCCCTGGAAGTGGCTTATATGTTAAAAAGACCTTTATTGCTTACGGGCGAGCCGGGGACGGGAAAGACCCAGTTTGCCTTCTGGGCGGCAGATCAGCTGTCCAGGACCGAAGGATTCCATAACACCCCTTATATCTACAATACGAAGACCTCCAGCACGGCCCAGGACCTTTTTTACAGCTATGACGCCATTGCTCATTTCCGTGATATCCGGCAGTCCGAAGACCAGGGAGGCGGCAGGACCACGGAAGACTTTATCCAGCTGAAAGCATTGGGACTGGCTATTGCCAATGCCATTGGCAGGAATGAGCTGCCACTGAGCCCCCGCATCCTGGACAGCAGCAATGTGACCACGGAGAGGAAAGGCAGCATCGTGCTCATCGACGAGATAGACAAGGCGCCCAGGGATTTCCCCAATGACCTTTTAAATGAGATAGAGAACTATGAGTTCGAGATCAAAGAGCTCAATACACGTATAAAGGTCACCGGCGAGGAACAAAAGCAAAAGATCATTATCATTCTTACCAGCAATTTTGAGAAAAATTTG
>Ga0157370_10004368_pt1 | contig 16230 bp, 9 predicted proteins | sample C35metaG_FD_113463 | JGI IMG/M metagenome (GOLD analysis project Ga0157370, IMG submission 113463) | Corn rhizosphere microbial communities from Kellogg Biological Station, Michigan, USA - C3-5 metaG | ecosystem: Host-associated > Plants > Roots > Rhizosphere > Soil | place: USA: Michigan...
ATGGTACTGCGGTAACACGTGGGAGAGTAGGTCGGTGCCAAATCTTAAAAGCCTCAAAGCAGGCTCTTACCAGAACCCTTGCATTAACAACTGCAGGGGTTTCTGCGTTTTAAAACATGTTGAAAGCGGAAAGCTAAAAGGAATAAAGAGCAAGGAGCAAGGAGCAAGGAATAAAGCGGAAAGGCTAAAGCAGGTTACCCGGATATTCCCTTCTATGCTCCCTCGCTCGTTCTCATGAATTTGATTAGTAATATATATCACAAAAAGGTATTCTATTAAATAAGCAGTCGGCTAAAGCAGGACTGCCATGAATGGACTGGCAAAGGTACTTAAACTAAATTCAGCATAACGATTCCATTATAGTGCATCGAATCGAAGAAGTTTCTTGCGAGGAATCGTCTTTGCGAGGCAGATGCTTTATCTGCTGAATCAATCTCAATCGAAAAAGAGCAAGGAGCAAAGAGTAAGGAATAAAGACTAAAGCGAGACGACTAGCAACGGACAACGATAAACGGGCAAAGAGTAAAGCTTAAAACCAAAAGGCTAAAATGTGCTTCTAATGGAAAAGTGATGACAGGTGTCAAAAAGTTTAAGAACTAATGCTTTAGCCAGGCAACGACAAACGAAATAAATGACACGGCTTCAATATCATCCCGAGGATTTTAAATAATTTGTTAATATTCACGTCTCTTTTTATTCACAAAACTCAGGTTTCATTAAGAGAATAGTAATTAAGATCATATATCAAACTGATTCCTTGCAAATGTGTTAATATAGTAAGGTTTGCCATAATATTTGGTTATCTTTGTTTTTAACAAAATTTATATAAACGAGTAATGAGTTTTTTTGCAGATAAAAGAAGGGAAGTAATGGTGCATATCGAGAAGTATATGCTCGAAATGATGGATACCTACCTTAAGCCAATTGATACCAATTGGCAGCCATCTGATTTTCTACCGGATTCTACAAGTGAAAATTTTTATCAGGATATTAGAATCTTAAGGGAAAACGCGAAAGATTTATCTTATGATTTGGTAGCCGTTTTAATTGGCGATACCATTACAGAAGAAGCATTACCAACCTATGAATCCTGGCTTGCCATGGTTCAAGGACCAAGCATGAAAGAAGATGGTGGTTGGATGAAATGGAACAGACACTGGACTGCTGAAGAAAATCGTCATGGTGATTTATTGAATAAATACCTTTATCTGTCCGGACGTGTTGATATGCGCCAAATGGAGATTTCTACGCAATATTTAATTGCAGATGGTTTTGATATTGGTACCGGTCATGATCCTTACCGTAATTTCATTTACACTTCATTCCAGGAGTTAGCTACCAATATTTCCCACAGGAGGGTTGCTTCACTTGCTAAAAAAGATGGTGATACCCTTTTATCAAAGATTTGTGGTGTAATCGCTTCTGATGAGGCCAGACATGCAAAAGCTTATAAAGATTTTATGAATCGCATTTTTGAAGTTGATCCTAACGAGGCCATGCTTGCTTTCGAAGATATGATGCGTAAAAAAATCGTGATGCCTGCCCACTTTTTACGTGAAGTAGGCTTGAAGATAGGCCAAACATTTGGTCACTTTACAGATGCTGCACAACGTTTAGGCGTTTATACCGCTGTTGATTACGTAGAAATTATGCAACAACTGATCGAAGATTGGAAGATTGAAGGCATGCAAGATTTAAATGATGCAGGTGAAAAAGCCCGTGACTATATTATGGCGCTACCATCTCGTTTATTAAAAGTTGCTGATCGAATGAAGAATCCGACAATTGACTATAAATTTAGCTGGATTGCCGGTTAAGCTTTATCTATAAATATTAATAAGGGCCTTTTTGAAATTCAGAAAGGCCCTTATTCTTTTAACTGGTTTTACATATTTCTGCGATACTGTCCACCTACTTCATAGAGCGCCTTACTGATTTGTCCAAGCGAACATACCTTACAAACTTCTATCAATTGTTCAAATATATTTTCGCCTTTTATTGCCGATTTCTGAAGCTGTTTAAGTAAATCAACTGATTGATCTGCATTTCGATCCTGGAATTTTTTAAGTGCGTCTATCTGATATTGTTTTTCTTCTTCAGTGGCCCGGATGATTTCGCCAGGAACAATTGTCGGTGAACCATTCTTATTCAAAAATGTATTTACGCCCACAATTGGATATTCTCCGGTATGTTTAAGCGTTTCGTAATACAAACTTTCTTCCTGAATTTTTCCACGTTGATACATGGTTTCCATCGCACCCAACACCCCACCGCGGTCGTTAATCCTTTTGAATTCCTGTAAAACTGCATCTTCTACCAGGTCTGTTAATTCTTCGATAATGAAAGCACCCTGTAATGGATTTTCATTTTTAGCCAGGCCTAATTCGCGGTTGATGATTAATTGAATGGCCATCGCCCTGCGAACAGATTCTTCTGTAGGTGTGGTAATGGCTTCATCATAAGCATTGGTATGTAGTGAATTGCAGTTGTCGTAAATGGCATACAAGGCCTGCAGCGTTGTTCTGATATCGTTAAAGTCGATTTCCTGTGCATGCAAAGAGCGACCCGAAGTTTGAATATGATATTTTAGTTTCTGCGACCTATCGTTTCCTTTGTATTTATTTTTGATTGCTTTTGCCCAGATTCTTCTCGCCACGCGTCCAATGACGGCATATTCTGGATCAATTCCGTTAGAGAAAAAGAAGGAGAGATTTGGTGCGAAATCATCAATATGCATCCCTCTGCTCAAATAATATTCTACAAATGTAAATCCGTTACTCAAAGTGAACGCAAGTTGCGAAATTGGATTGGCACCTGCTTCTGCGATATGATAACCTGATATAGATACTGAATAAAAGTTCCTTACTTTCTCATCAATAAAATACTTTTGAATATCACCCATCATCCGCAATGCAAATTCAGTAGAGAATATACAAGTGTTTTGTGCCTGGTCTTCCTTTAAAATATCGGCCTGAACCGTTCCACGAACGGAACTGATCGCTTTTGCTTTGATGGCTTGATAGACCTCAGCAGGTAAGACTTCATCGCCGGTAACACCAAGCAGCATCAGTCCTAATCCATTATTTCCTTCGGGCAAGGTGCCATTGTATGTTGGGAGGGGAATGTTTTTAGCCTTATAGATTGATTTTATTTTCTCCTGAATCTCATTTTCAAGACCATTTTCAATAATATATTTTTCACACTGCTGATCAATTGCTGCATTCATGAAGAAACCTAACAACATCGGTGCCGGGCCATTGATCGTCATGGATACGGAAGTTGATGGCGCACATAGATCAAAGCCAGAATAGAGTTTCTTGGCATCATCTATTGTAGCGATGCTTACCCCTGAGTTTCCAATCTTTCCATATATATCTGGCCGAATATGAGGATCTTCTCCGTAAAGGGTTACAGAATCGAAAGCGGTAGAAAGCCGATGAGCTGGTTGTCCGAGCGAAACATAATGGAAACGTTTATTCGTTCGCTCTGGCCCGCCTTCACCCGCGAACATTCGTGTTGGGTCTTCACCTTCGCGCTTTAGCGGAAATACACCTGCTGCATACGGGAATTCACCCGGAAGATTTTCTGTAAGTAGCCAGCGCAATATATCACCCCAATCCTCATATCGGGGCAGGGAAACTTTAGGAATGTTGAGCTTTGATAGCGATTCGTAATACAAAGGCTGTTTGATCTCCTTATCACGCACCCTATAGATAAAAAATTCTTCTTTATAAGCCTTTTTAGTTTCCGGCCATTGGCGAAGTAAACGCTTGCACTCACCATCTAACTGTTCTTCAAAGAATGAATATGCTTCCTGTAATCCTTCACCTAAAGAGAGGGAGGGATTATCATGTGCAAGGTCAATTACGCCTTTTAGCTGGTACATTTTTCTGGCGATAGCAGCTTGCTTATCTACACATTCATTATAAGTTTGACTTGATTCTGCAATTTCAGCGAGATAACGAATCCGGTCTGGTGGAATGATGTAAATCTTTTCAGATTGATCAGACGTCAACTCCATTTTTGCTTTAAAATCTGTAGAAGTTTTGACTTTAATCTGCTGTATTAACGCAACAAACAAGTTATTCATCCCCGGATCATTAAACTGTGAAGCCATTGTTCCGTATACAGGAATTTCTTCTTCTTTCGCTTCAAAAATATTGTGGTTGCGTTTATATTGTTTGCGTACATCCCTAAGGGCATCCAAGGCGCCACGTTTATCAAATTTATTAATGGCAACAAGGTCGGCGAAGTCGAGCATGTCGATTTTTTCCAGCTGTGTTGCCGCACCAAACTCTGGTGTCATTACGTAAAGTGATACATCGCAGTGTTCGGTAATTTCTGTATCAGACTGGCCGATGCCTGAAGTTTCCACAATAATAAGGTCATAGCCGGCAGCCTTACAGATATCAATGCTCTCCTGAACGTTTTTAGATAGCGCAAGATTTGCTTGTCGCGTGGCGAGTGAGCGCATGTAGACCCTTGGATTATTAATGGCATTCATCCGGATGCGGTCTCCAAGTAATGCACCTCCGGTTTTGCGTTTCGAAGGATCAATGGAGATAATGGCGATTGTTTTATCCGGCACTTCTACCAAAAAACGCCGGACAAGTTCATCTACCAATGATGATTTTCCGGCGCCACCAGTTCCGGTAATTCCTAAAATTGGGGCATGGTTATTTTTGGACATGCTTTTTAATTCATTCACGAATTGCTGCACACCTTCAGGATCATTTTCTGCGACAGTTATTGCAGTTGCAATGGCTTTGACTTCTTTTTTCGGAATGGTAATAAGTTCGTCGGTAATCTTCTCTTTGGTGATGAAATCGGTTTGAATCAACATATCATTGATCATTCCCTGCAAACCCATTTTACGACCGTCATCAGGGGAATAGATTTTGGTGATTCCATATTCCTGTAGTTCCTGAATTTCTGTTGGTAAGATAACGCCTCCGCCACCGGCAAAAATTTTGATATGACCTGAGCCGCGTTCCTGCAACAGATCATGCATATATTTAAAATATTCAATGTGCCCACCCTGGTAGGAAGTCATGGCAATCCCCTGAACGTCTTCCTGAATGGCGCAATTGACCACTTCATCAACCGAACGGTTATGCCCGAGGTGAATCACTTCTGCTCCTGATGACTGAAGGATTCTACGCATAATATTTATGGTTGCATCATGGCCATCAAAAAGTGAGGCTGCTGTAACAAAACGAATTTTATGTTGTGGCCTGTATATTTCTACTTGTTGCATACTAAAGGATTTAAAGCATTACAAAATCAAATTTGCAGCTTGTTCCCAATATATTTGGTTCGACAAATGTAGTAAAATAAGCCGCGAAAGCATGGAATACCCTATACCATTATGGCTTTTGGTTCAGTAATAAATAGCCTTATTATTGTTAAATGTAAGATCTTTTATGATGTAGTCTGAATTCTTTTGATCGACTGGTAAATCGAATATGATTACCACCTAAGACAACTAAGATCATTTAAGTTTAAGTTCGAATTTATTGTACCAAAGCTTAGGTTTGCTTAGGTGTTTAAATTGGTTAAGCATTATTTTCTGCCACTTTTATCATCACCTCAATCACCTTAGATCATCATGATGGTTAGCTGTAAAAAAAAGATAGTAGATATGATTTTTACCATATAGACAATTGAGGTCATATAAGCCGTGGTGTGAGATTTGAAATTACAGCATTAGGTGTGTTAAGATGTTTGATCATTATTCTTTGCTTATTTTATCATCACTTTATTTGCCTTAGATCATCATGATGGCTAGCTACATCAAAAGATGGTAGATATGGTTTTTTACCCTATTAGATTCTTCAGTAAAACAAAGAAACTATGCTGATGGGCATAGTTTCTTGGATTTATTTGTTTGTGATTTCTGTTATGGGTTCTCCAACGTTGCCGTTAGGCATTTGTATATGTAAAAGCGCTGCGAGGGTAGGTGCAATATCCGTCATGTAATGCGTTTTATTGGATGCTCCTGGTTTAATTCCCCAACCCATAAATACTAATGGAATGTGAGAATCGTATGGATTCCAGTTTCCGTGTGTGGTTCCGGTGCTGCTGCCATTAAACCAGTTAGGATTCAGGATATAATAAAGGTCTCCGCTTCGTTTGGCGTTATAACCATTAGTGATCATCTTTTTCTGCACTTCTGGTAAAGTAGACTGCGAAATTCTGGAAATATCAACGACGTTAGCGAAGCCATCTAATTTCTTAAGAAAATCAATTGAGGCAGATTTAATCACATCAAAGCTTACATCGCCTTTATCGGTTTTGTCGTGATCGAAAATGATCTGGTTATTCATTGATCTTAATACCAGATTATTTACCTTAAACTTATCATTTAAATAAGTGTTTAATTTACTTGCAATGTCCCGGTCGCTCACTACACCCGCTGGAAGTTTATTCTTTTGCATAAAGCCAGGTACATGTGCGGCACCGTGATCTGCAGTTAAGAAAATGGTATAGTTTCCTTTACCCACTTGTTTATCGAGATAGTTGAAAAATTCTTCGAAATCCTTGTCTAAGCGCAGGTAGGTGTCTTCTGCTTCAATAGAATTTGGTCCGTATTGGTGGCCAACATAATCAGTAGCGGAACAACTAACTGCAAGAAAATCCGTAATGTTATCTTTCCCCAAATCCTCAGAGAGAATAGCCAGTTTTGCAAGGTCTAAAGTAATGGTGTTGCCATACGGCGTACTTCTGATGGCATCATAGTTTTTACCGCCAAACTGCGCCAGGCTATGTGGAAAGGTGCTCGATTTCCCTTCATATGCCTGTTCATCTGCCGTGCTGTTCACATAAGTATCAATCGGGTATAAAGTTTCCCAGTTCTTCGCATAAAATTTATTTGCGAGTTTCAGTTTGTTGTAGTCGGCAATCCAGGTTGGCACTTCATTCATATAATAGGAACTTGTAATCCAGTTGCCTGTACTTCCCTGGTACCAGTAGGCTGCATTTGCTGCGTGGCCGGCAGGTAGGATAGAGCCCCTGTCTTTCAACGAAATTCCAATTACTTTACCTTTAAAGTTGGTGGCAATACGAAGTTCATCGGTAATGGTATTGCTCAGCATGTTCTTTGGAGACATATTTCCCTCTGATGAAGGTGTACTTCCAACGGTAACTACAGTACTATCTTCTGTACAGTACATGTTTTTCTTTGTCTCCGGATCGTACCAGTCGTTACCGATAATGCCATGAATTGCCGGCACTGAACCGGTGTAAATGCAAGTATGGCCACATGCAGTATAGGTAGGTGTGTAAGGGATATAAGTGTTTTCTGCTGAAAATCCTTCGTTGATTAATCTTTTAAATCCGCCATTCGTATATCTGTTATAGTAGCGGTATAAATAATCCCAGCGCATCTGGTCGACAACCAGACCAACTACCAGCTTTGGGCGGGCAACTTCTGCGGGAAAATTTTTAGGTTGACTGGCAGCAGTTTTTTTTGTTTGTGCCGATGCGATTGAACAAGATAGGAGCGAAAGGGAAAAGAGTAAATAGGAAATTTTCTTCATTCTATTTTTTAATAAAGGCCTAAATTAAGGATTTTAAGATGAAGAACTTTTGAAGTTTTTGTAAAGTTTTTATATCGCTCCGGCCACTACGAAAGTACTGCCACCGATGTAAACAAGATCGGTAGGTACTGCGTTTTTAATAGCTGTTTCCTTTGCAATCGAAACCGAAGGATAAACTTCGCCATGCAGATTAAAAGTTGCTGCCTGCTTGGCCAGTTCGACTGCTGATAAGCCTCTTTCCAGGTCAGGCTTACAAAAATAATAGGTTGCTTCCTTTGGTAAAAGTGATAGTACTTTCGAAATATCTTTATCGTTTACCATTCCAAATACGATGTGTAAATTTTCATAAGGTGTTTGGCTGATGTTTTTCATTACTTCCGCAATGCCGGCTTCATTGTGTCCGGTATCGCAAATGACTAATGGGCTGATTTGTAAAGTTTGCCACCGGCCTTGCAAACCAGTAAGCTTTTTCACATTTCTTAAACCTTCGTAAATGCTTTCTTTATCAACCTTGAAGTCCGTTTCTTCACTCAGAATAGCTAATGTTTCTAAAACAGTTAGTATGTTTTTGTACTGATAGTTGCCAGTAAGATCGCTCTGCAGATTTTTGTATTTAATTTTATCTTCCTGAAATACAGATAATGAAAGCAAGTTATCGTTTAATTCGAAATCGGCTGCTTTTAAGATCTGATCCGCAAATACGATAGGTGCATGGGCTGCTGTCGCTTTTGCAAGGAAAACAGCTGATGATATTTCCTGGGTTTCACCGATAACGACGGGTGTATTGGCTTTGATAATCCCTGCTTTTTCTCCGGCAATTTCTTTGATGGTGTTGCCGAGCATATTGGTATGATCGAGGCTGATATTGGTGATCACTGAAATTAGTGGATTGATGATGTTGGTAGAATCCAAACGTCCGCCTAAACCAACTTCAATGACCGCAATGTCTACTTCGTTTTTAGCGAAATGATCGAAAGCCATGGCTACCGTAACTTCAAAAAACGAGGGCTGGATCTCTTCCATGAGCAATCGTTGCGCGGCTACAAAGTCGACTACCTCTTGCTTTGGCATCATTTCCCCATTGATCCGGATGCGCTCACGAAAATCTTTGAGGTGTGGCGAGGTATATAAACCCGTTTTGTAACCTTGAGCCTGTAACACTGATGCCAGCATGTGAGAAGTTGAACCTTTACCATTGGTGCCAGCCACATGAATACTTTTAAACTTATCCTGTGGATTATCGATTGCCGTGCATAATAAAATGGTATTGGTTAAATCCTTTTTAAATGCCGAGGCGCCAACACGTGTAAACATTGGAAGTTTACTGTATAAAAAATCTAGTGTCTGCTGGTAATTCATGGCGCAAATATACATCAAGGGGATTCAATGTGAAATTGAATTATATCAAATTACGGCGGGCGCGATTGCCCGGATGCTACATCTATACCTTTTAAACACAAAAAGCACAGAAATACCTGCGCTTTTGTGTTGTGAGATTATAAGATTAAATTCTATGAAACAAAAATCTAGTTTACGCCAAAATTAAATGTAACCAATCCGGTTTGATTGTCTCCACCTTCTTCGGCTTTAATAATCGAAGAATTTAAAACTGCCTGAATACATTTGTTCACTAATTCAGTATCAGTTGTGGTAGATCCCTTCAGGTTTTGAGTTGCTTTTACTATTTTTCCGTTTCGGTTGAAATACACCCTGATTACGATCCGGCCGGTTTTCTGCCCATCATCTGTTGGTTTTTCCAAATTTGCAAAGCGCCTTAACGGAAGTGGTGTATTTCCAAATCCGGAACCACCGGCACCATAATTATTGGCTAAAGGATCTCCGTTTACAGAACCCTGGTTACCCGGAGTATTTCCTGTTCCGTCTCCGCCGCCCTGGCCTGTACTTTTCTTGCCTTTATAAAGCGCATTCTGATTTACTACTTGTTTCGATGGTTTATCTTCAGTTGCTGTGGTTGGGGTAGCAGCTTTCGTTTTAGTCGGCTTTGTGTTTACGGCAATTGCTTCTTCGGTATTTTGGGTCTGAATTTCTTTTTCCCCGGTTTCTACAGTAGTATTTTCGGTTACTTTTTCTTCCGGCACTACCTTATCAGGTGCTTTATTATTGGCATTTGGATCTGCCGATGGTTCTTCAATACTGGTATAATCATCGCCCATACCGGTTTCAGCAGTACCATAATTAACCACCATACCGCCCATTCCGATTTCTTCGGGTGGCTCAAAAGAATTTATCACGATTAAAAAACTAATCGCAAGCAAAACTGCCATGATTCCGCTGGAAATGGCAATGGCTTTTGGATAATTATTTTCTTCTGTAGTATTCATTATTTTTTAGGCTCTACAGCTAAAACGAGTTTTAATTTCAATTTGTTTGCTACATCGTAAGCAACCATAATGTTTTCTGCCGGAACATTTTTCGCAACATAAAGTACGATAGTCATGTCTGGTGCTGCCTGTTGGTAAACTTCAATGGCTGATTGTAAACCTTCAGCAGGTACTGGTTTTTTATCAACGAAATAATTGAACTTATCGTCTATGCTTACTGTTACTGCTTTCTTCGCTGTTGATTGCTGCCCACTGCTGGATTGTGGTAATAGCAATTTAACCACCTGTGGATTTACGACAGCAGAGGCCAATAAGAAAAACAGCATCAGAAAGAACATGATATCGTTCAGTGCTGATGTATGTACTTCTACACTTCCTTTTGTTCTTTTGCGTAAATTCATTATTTGCTCGGTTCTTCTAATAAGTCAATAAAATCAATAGCATCAGTTTCCATTCTCAGGATAATTTTCTCTACCATTATATTAAGGATGTGATACAAAACATAGGCAATAATCCCGATGATTAAACCAGATGCAGACGTGATCATTTTCGTATATAAACCGCCGGAAATGGTTCCAATTTCGATAGCTCCTTTTATGGATACCTGGTGGAAGATGGTAATTACCCCAACGATTGTTCCTACGAAACCAAGCATTGGTGCGATACCAGCGACAATACCCAGGATACTGATGTTTTTTTCCAGTTTAGAAACTTCCAATTTACCCACGTTTTCAATTGCACCTTCAATATCTTTAATCGGGCGGCCAATTCGTTTTAAACCTTTCTGTAACATACGGGATAGCGGAGAATTATTGTTTTTCAACAATGACATTGCGCCATCTAAATTACCGGAGTGAATGTATGACCTGATTTGTCCCATTAAATTCGACTCATCTTTAGTTGCCTTTTTGATGGTTAAATAACGTTCAACAAAAATGACTAAGGCTAAAAAAGCTAAAAAGGCCAGAGGAATCATCACCCAGCCGCCTTTAAATAGCAGGTCGATAAAATGAAGTTCTTCCGGAGCTGGTTGTGTTAACGCCTGGTTAACCGCATTTGCAGTGTCTTGAATCGCTTGCGTGGTGTCTTGAATTAATAAAGTAATCATTATGGTTGTGTGTTGTTAAATACTTGTTGAACAAAAAATCCTTTTCCTTTAAGTCTCTTTTGTATAATTGCTTTCTGTTCTTCTGCTTCTCTTTGCGTTTTAAAGCTTGCTACGCTCACTTTTTTAAGGCGGCCAGGCAGGTTGGCAATTTTTGCCTTTAAACCAATTTTTTCCATTTGCTTCACAAAAACCAGGGCCTTTTTCTCTGATTGAAAAGAGGCTGCAATAACATCAAACGTAGAAGAACCACTATTTGATACAACTTTAGTTTCTTTTGGTGTTTCGGCAACTGGTTTAATTACTGGTTTTTCAACAGCTTTCGTTATCGTATCTGCCTTTTGTTGCACCTGATTAACTTTCAGGATACTATCTGTTTTGGCTATAGAATCCTGTTTCGCTTTCATTGGATCTATAGCAACCGTAGGCGAATCAACTACCGTGCTCACTGCTGCTGCCGGCGCGGATTGACCGGTAAATAATTCTGGCTTAACCAAGTAGGTGATGGCGGCAATAATAATTAAAACCAAAACTACGATGGCAACCTTTAACCAGGTAGACATGCCTTTCGGCGTTTCTTCCTCCTGGATCATCGGATCATGACCAAAGCGGTTAGGGTGTTCTGCATGTTGTTCCTTTATAAACTGAGGCGCTTCGATAACGGGCTCTTCTGTTTGGGAATCTTCCTCTAAATTGATATAAGTTTTCGGCTTGTCGGTTTCAGGTGTGTAGCCAAAACGGAAACGATTCGGGTCTTCCTGATGGGTAATGATGGATTCGATATGACCAGGTGCTGTAATTGCAGGTGGAACCGTGTTTTCAGACTTTTCAGAAATGTTCTCATTTTCAGATGCAGGCGAATTTCCAAAACGATTCGGATGTTCAGCATGCTGTTCTTTGATAAAATCAGGCGCCTCAATTACCGGTTCTTCTGCTTTCAGCTCTTCCGTAGCTTCTTCTTCAGGATTGGCGGATTGAGATTCAGCGTTTGTAATTGCCTTCACTGCTTCCTCGTCCTCAGGCGTATGACCGAAGCGGTTCGGATGCTCGGTATGTTGCTCCTGTATAAATTGCGGTGCTGCTGTTACCGGATGTTCCGGTTTAGAATCTCTTTCCAGGTTGCCATCAGTTTCATTTAGGTTTGCAGGTTCGGCTTCAGTATCTGTAATTGGCCTAGCCACTTCCTCATCTTCAGGCGCATGACCGAAGCGGTTTGGATGTTCAGCATGTTGCTCCTTAATAAAATCCGGAGCTTCTGTAATTTCGTTGGCTGGTAAAGTATGTTTCAACGTATTTTTGAAATCATCTTTCACCTCATCTAATTTAATATTTTCTATTTCGGGGTGTTTAACTTCCTGTTCTACAGGATTGATATGGTTAAAAGGAACACTCGGTGCTTCTGAAATTTCATCGTAAGTTTCAGGTTCGTCATCTTTCAATGAATTTAGTTCCCCTTCCGCCACACTGGTTTCAGCTAATGCAGGCAGGCCGAAAAATTCTGATCCATAAGTGATGTTTTGCGCTGGTTCAAAGCTTAAACCTTCATGTTCTGTAAAATATAATCTCCCTATACCGGTTAAAAATGCCTCGTTTTCCCGAGCCAGTCTTTCTGTGGTTTCTTCTACAAATTGTGTAATGTAGTGACTTGCACTTCCTATTGAGATGTTTTGCTTTGACGATATGTAAGCAGGAAGTAAGTCTTCTTCTCTAACCTCGTGAGAAAACTGTAGGGTGAAACCAGGAGGTAAAAATGACTGCTTTTCCTTATCATATCTACCAGGATATTTCTTTTTATAAAAGGTGCCCAAGCTGGCAATACCAACTTCCTTATGTTGTTGTAAGAGTTCAAAAAGAGATGACGAGATATCCATTTTGTAAAATTATCATTTTTGAATTAAAAAATATATTCCTTTAAACTATTCTGGAGGCCATTTTTATGAAATGCAGGTGGAAAAAGCCCTGAAATAGGGGAGGAATGGATAATTTTTATCATGCAAATTTTACTTTTAAAAGGATCGATATCTGTATTCCTTCAAAGATAACGGTTACAAAGATAAAAATGGTATGTTACTATGCAAATGCACATAAAATATAATCACATCTTTCTAGCTTAAAGCAATCTAAAAGGATTTAGACCTGGAATAATGTATAAAAATAGTTAGTCTATAGATTTGGTAGAATAATTATTTTTTTCTACGTTTGCCATTGTCATGAAAAGAACACGAATATTTCTTAATCAAGTAGTTAAGGCTTCACCTTTGGCTTACTTATTTATTGATTCCCCATCTATTAAAGATTCTGTTAATGCGGGTTATAATACGCCTATCCCTCCATCCCTAACCATTTCGATCCCTGAACCTATGTGTTGAAAGTTTATAAAAAACCGGCAAGGAAGCCTCACCGGTTAGTTGGAATATCAGTTCTGTAACGCCAATCACGCACTGATATCCGCTCAGCTTTATTCAATGAAATAATCATTTACATAAAACCAGTTTAAATATGGAAATATTTCTCCATAAGAAAAAGTATATTCAAAAAGTCAGCCTGATTTTCTCTTTTTTGCTGATTGCTATTTCAAACGAGCTTTCTGCTCAGATAGAACCACCACCACTCATAAATTCTAATTTACAGGGATCTGTAATTGATTCTGCTACTAAACAACCTTTACCGGGTGTCGTGGTTCGGATTAAAGGGGTTACTCACTCCGTATCAACGGATGGTGATGGTAAATTTGTATTTATAACGGGGCAGAAACTGCCTTATACTTTAATCCTGAGTTCTGTTGGCTACCAGACTAAAGAATTGGTCGTATCCACCAGTCCGGTAATCATTCGTTTAAAGGAAACGAATAGTCAGTTAAATGATGTTGTGGTAGTGGGCTACGGTAAACAAACACGGAAATCGCTAACAGGCGCAGTTTCAACCATTGCTGTAGATGAGGTGAGAACCAAACCCACGGCAACATTTGCCGAACAATTGCAGGGGAAAGCACCGGGTTTACAAGTCAGTACTTCCACCGGAGTTCCAGGTGATGGAATGTTTATCCGGATTAGGGGAACTACTTCTATAAATGCCAGCAATGATCCCTTATATGTGATAGACGGGGTTTATGTAAACAGTGGATCACTACAACGCATTACCACACAGGGCCAGGCCAATAATCCATTAGCTGATATTAATCCTGATGATATTGAAAGCGTAACCGTGCTGAAAGATGCTGATGCAACGGCAATTTATGGTGCCAGGGCAGCTAATGGTGTAATTTTGATCACCACTAAACGCGGAAAATATAATACCGTACCAAAAGTAAGTTTAAGTGCCTACGTGGGCACTGCAAAAACACCGAAATTGTGGGAACTGGTTACTGGTCCGCAGCATGCGGAACTGGTGAATGAATTTTATCGCAATTCGAATGCAGATGCCATTGCAATTGCTGCAGCAAATGGTACAAATCCTGCAACTACTTATCGCTTTCAACCTTTCAGGGCTTTGACAGATAATCCCACAGGGTCTCCTGCTCCTCGTGGTTTGCCTCAGGATCAAAGTACTTATGACAGATTAAGCAAGACTTTCAGAACCGGATTTTTGCAAAATTATGATGTATCAGTTTCCGGAGGAAATGATAAAACCACTTATTATATCGGTGGCGGGCTGAATAAACAAGAGGCAACCTTAAAAACGAACGATTTTAGAAGGGGCAGTTTTAAAATTAACCTCGATCAGAAAATTGGCGATCTCATCACCATCGGTACCAGTAATATCTTAACGCAAACTTATCGTACAAATGCGCGGGTGGGCGATGGTCCACAGGGTGGGATATTGCAGTCTGCCTTACATACCCCGACTTATTTGCCTGAAGTTAACGCAGACGGAACGCCCGGAAAATGGGCGGGCTTTGATAACCTGGATGTTTTGCTGGAGAATACCAATATGAACAGTACAAGTAACCGTTTAATCAGCAATCTTTATGGAGAGGTGAAAATCCTGAAAGACCTTACCTTCAGAACGAGCTGGAGTGTTGATTATAATCAATATGATGAGTATCAATACTGGAATAGTTTAACTAATCTAGGGATTGCGAATAGAAACCTTGGTTCAAACAGCGTTAGTAACAATACCATCTGGACCAATGAGCAGACCTTAAACTATACCCATACTTTTGGCAATCATAGTTTTGGTGCATTGATCGGAAACTCACTCCAGGGTACTGTGAACAAGCAGGTTTTGGCTCAGGGGACAAACTTTCCGAACGACTCTTTTCAGCAGATCGCCTCTGCCGCAACTACTACCTCATCAGCCGCTGAATCTAAATATACTTTATCCTCATTTTTCACCAGGTTAAATTATAATTATGCGGGTAAATATTACGCGGTTTTTAGTGTTCGCGGAGATGGTTCATCCCGTTTCGGTTCCAATCACCAATGGGGATATTTCCCTTCAGCCGGCGTTTCCTGGCGCATTAATAAAGAGAATTTCTTAAAAGATGTTGCAGTGATCTCTGATTTAAAATTGAGGGGAAGTATCGGGATAACCGGTAACCAGAATGGAATCAACGATTTTGCTTCACGTGGTTTGTGGGGCGCTGGCGCAAATTACCTAAATAACCCGGGAACCATTGCTTCTCAACTGGCTAACCCGGATCTGAAATGGGAAAGTACCCGCCAAACGAATGTTGGTCTGGATTTGAGTTTGTTCAAAGATCGTTTAACCATCAGCGGTGATGTTTACGAAAAGTACACCAGTAATCTGTTGCTAAACCTTCCGCTGGCATCAAGCAAGGGCTTTTCATCTATATTAACCAATGCCGGTGAAATGAGCAATAAGGGTTTTGAACTTAATGTTAGCAGTGTAAATATTGATCAGGCTTTTAAATGGAATACGAATTTTAACCTTTCAAGAAACATCAACAAAATTGAAAAACTGCCAACGCCTGTGGTTGCTGCTTATGCCGCCCAGCGGATGGTTGAGGGTTTATCAATGTATACTTTCTTCGTCTATAACCAATTATATGTAGATCCGCAAACGGGAAATGCGGTATATGAGGATGCCGATAAAAACGGGGTAATCAATGCGAACGACATTGTGCCGGCAGGAAACGCGTTGCCGAAATTTAGCGGCGGTTTAACCAATAATTTCAGCTATAAAGGTTTTGACCTATCCGTGTTTTTCAACTTCGTTTACGGCAACAAAGTTTACAATAACAATCACTATTTCCTGGAGGGTGGAGGAACCCGTGATGCCAACA
>Ga0157370_10004369_pt1 | contig 16229 bp, 14 predicted proteins | sample C35metaG_FD_113463 | JGI IMG/M metagenome (GOLD analysis project Ga0157370, IMG submission 113463) | Corn rhizosphere microbial communities from Kellogg Biological Station, Michigan, USA - C3-5 metaG | ecosystem: Host-associated > Plants > Roots > Rhizosphere > Soil | place: USA: Michigan...
AACGCCAGCCCGAGATCGTCGATTGCTATTCCGTGGCCGGCGACCACGATTACTTCATGAAGATCGTCTGCGCTGACGCCAAGGATTACGAGCGCCTGTTGAAGAAGACCTTGCTGCATCTGCCGGGTGTCGTCTCGGTCAACTCGCATTTCTGCTTGAACGAGGTCAAGCATACGAGCCGCCTGCCGCTCTGAGCGGCGGCCCTCAAGCCACCTGCTTGCGGCCGCCTCGCGCATTGGTGCGGCGAAATTCCGGCGCCTTCACGATCATTCCGGCCATTTCCCGCGCGCAATCGATAAACAGCCTCGCTTCCGGCGTCAGCAATTGATTCTTGCGCGTGACAATCGCCACCGGCAGCGATGCAAAGGCGGCATCGACCGGCAGCGCCTTCAGCACGGGCTGACGCGCGTTGAAGAGGCGCAGCATCGAGGCGGGGATGAGCGACACGAAATCCGTGCGCGTCAGCAAATGGAGGCGCAGGTGGAACGAGAAAGAAACGATCGTCGCGCGCGGCGTCTCGAGACCATGTTCCTGGAACACGGCGGCGACCGGCGCGCTCAGCACCTCGTTGGGCGGCGTTAAGATCCAGGCGGCGTGCGCCAGCTCGGCGAGGCTCAGCTTGCGGCGCCGCGCCCAGCGGCTCTGCACGCCGGCGACGAGGTGGAGCGGTTCGTCGAACAGCACCTCGGCGGCAAGCCCCTCCTCGGCGAAGGGGCGCGCGATGCGGCCGATCATCAGATCGACATGCCGTTCGCGCAGCTCGCGAAACTCCAGGGTCACGGTCTGCGCCTGAGCGACGCGCAACACCATCCGCGGAAAGCGCCGGCTGAATTCCTCGGCCACCGCCGGAAGCAGCCCCGCCGCGATCGATTCGGGACAGCCGATGCGCACCTCGCCGGCGGTCGGATCGGCGAGGAATTCGATCTCGCTGATGCCCTGGCGCAGCTCGTCGAACACCGCGAGGCCGCGGCGCGCCAAGGCGCGGCCGAACGCCGTCGGCTCGATGCCGCGCGGACTGCGGTCGAGGAGCCGCGCGCCCACCGCGCGCTCGAGATCGGCGATGGACTTCGAGATCGCCGGCTGCGAGATCGAGAGATGCGCGGCGGCTTTCGCCATGCTCCCCCATTGCACCACCGCGAGGAAGATGTGCAGGTCGCGCAGGGTGAGCCGGCGGCCGATGCGGCGTTCCCAGTTTGCGATCGGATCAGGCATAACTACCCGGTTATGGCGCTAGCGTCAGGAAGAATTTCCTGTTTATCCGAAGGACGGCTAGGCTTCAAACACTATTCGGGGGCGCCTCGGCGCTCGCACGCCCACCATCCGGACGAGGCCTCATCATGCTCACGCTCTATCACTATTGGAGCTCCGTTTGCTCGCAAAAGGTGCGGATGTGTCTCGCCGAGAAGAAGCTGGCCTATGAAAGCCGGCATGTCGATCTCTTCACCTTCGAGCATTGGGAGCCGTTCTACCGCAAGATCAATCAGAAAGGCGTCGTGCCGGCGCTCGATCACGACGGCAAGATCATCATCGAATCGAACGTCATCCTCGAATATCTCGAGGACGTATTTCCGGCGATCGCCCTCCGCCCCAACAGCGGCTACGACAAGGCGCAGATGCGCCTCTGGATCTTCAATTCGGAAGAGATCGCGCATTCGAACGTCAACACCGCGTCGCACAATCCACGCCACGCCGTGCGCCTGGCGCAGAAACCCTATACGCCCGAGCAGCTCGACCGCGCGGCGGCGAACTGCCCCAATCCGATCATCATGGCGCGGTTTCTCCATCGCCAGGCGCATGGCGTGTCCGATGCGGAGGAAAACCAGGCCTATGTCGCGCTCGATTATCTCCTCGGCATGATGGAGGAGACGCTCGCCGCCTCGCCCTGGCTCGCGGGCAAGGACTACTCGCTGGCCGATATCGCCATGGCGCCGTTCATCAATCGCATCGAGGTGCTGAAGCGGCCCGAGATGGTCGGCGCCGCCAAGCGGCCGCGGCTCGCGGCGTGGTGGCAGCGGGTCCAGGAGCGGCCGGCTTTCAAGGAAGCCTTCAGCTACGCCAATCCCGACAAGAGCGATCCGATCAAGCGCTGACAGGTCCGACGCATGGCGACGCGCGCAATCTCCCGGGTTCTTGTGGTCGGCGGCGGTCTCGCCGGCATGACGCTCGCGACCGCGCTGGCGCGCGCCGGTATTGGCGTCGATCTCGTCGAGATTCAGCCGCGCTGGCAAATCCTCGGCGTCGGCATCTCGGTCCAGGGCCCGACCTTGCGCGCGCTGCGCACGATCGGGCTGCTCGAGGCCTGCATCGAGGCGGGCTTCGGCTACAGCCAGGTGGTCGATTGCGACCAGGGCGGCACGGTGTTCGGCGTGGTCGATCTGCCGCGCCTCCTCGGCGCCGATTTTCCTTCCTGCGTCGGCATGATGCGGCCGGCGCTGCATGACGTGCTCTTCGCCGCGATGAAATCGACGGGGGTCGGGCCGCGCCTTGGTCTCACCGTCGATGCGCTCAGCGAAACGCCGGAGGCGATCGAGGCGCGCTTCAGCGATGGGACCAAGGCGCGTTACGACCTCGTCGTCGGCGCGGACGGCGCCTATTCGAAAATCCGCCGCCTGCTGTTCGGCGAGCGCTTCGCGCCGCGCTACACCGGCCAGGCGGTGTGGCGGGCGATGACGCCGCGCCCGGCGGCGGTGACGGCGCGCACGGCCTATTACGGGCCACGGCACAAGGCCGGCTTCAATCCCGTGTCGCGCGACGAGATGTATGTCTACCTTGTCCAGAACGTGAGCGGCGATCCGCGGCTCGAGCCCGAGCGCTGGCCCGCGGTGATGCGCGAATTGTTGAGCGATTTCGGCGGGCTGATGGGCGAGGTGCGCGACACGATCACCGATCCGGCGCGCATCGTCTATCGCCCGGTCGAATCGCTGCTGCTGCCGAAGCCGTGGCATTGCGGCCGCGCGGTGCTGATCGGCGATGCTGTACATGTCGCGCCGCCGCAGCTCGCGAGCGGCGCCGCGATCGCCATCGAGGACGCGATCGTGCTGGCTGAGATGCTGAGGGGAGACGAACCGCTCGGCGCGATCCTCGAAGGCTTCGTTGCGCGCCGCTACGAGCGCTGCCGCCTCGTGGTCGAGAACTCCTATCAGCTCGGCGAGTGGGAGAAGAATCCGAAGCTTCCCGGTGCCGATCCGGTGCGCCTGCAAAGCGAATCCTTCGCCGCGCTGGCGAAGCCCATCTGAGACACGAGGGAGGAGGAGAGCATGATCCGCACGAAATTTTGCGATTTGCTCAAGATCGATCATCCGATCGCGCTGGGAGGAATGGGCTCGATCTACGCGCCGGCGCTGGTCGCGGCGGTCTCCTCGGCCGGCGGGCTCGGCGCCATGGGGTGCCATAACCTCAAACCCGAGCAGGTGCGCGCCGGCGTGACCGCGATCCGTGAGCGGACCAACAAGCCGTTCGGGGTGAACTTTCTCCTCTTCGATCTGCGCGAGGATTCCTTCGCCGCGGCGCTCGATCTGCGCCCGCCGGTGGTCGCGTTCGCCTGGCCGCGGCCAGAGCAGGATCTCGCGCCCTTCATCGCTCGCGCCCATGATGCCGGCAGCAAGGTCACCTTCATGGCCGGCGGCGTGCCCGAGGCCCGGCGCGCCGTCGCGGCCGGCGCCGATGTGATTATCGCGCAGGGCACCGAGGGCGGCGGCCATGTCGGATGGCAGGCGAGCTTGCCGCTCATCCCCATGGTCGTCGACGCGGTCGCGCCCGTGCCGGTGCTCGCCGCGGGCGGCATCGCCGACGGCCGCGGCCTCGCGGCAGCGCTGGCGCTCGGCGCCGATGGCGCGCTGCTCGGCACGCGCTTTCTCGCCAGCGAGGAATCGCCGCTCCATGCGAATTTCAAGCAGGCAATCGTCGATGCCGACGGCCATGACACGCTGCTGTCGGAGCTTCCCGATCTCGCGGCGGGGAAGGTCTGGCCGGGCGCGATGTCGCGCTCCAAGCGCAACGGCTTCATCGACCGGTGGGCGGGACGCGAGTGGGCGTTGCGCCGCGACCAGGCGCAAGCGCTCGCCGATGTGCAGGCCGCGCGCCAGCGCGGCGACATCAACGAGGCGCCCTTGTCGATGGGCCAGGATGCGGGGCTCATCCGCGACATTCCGCCCGCCGCCGAGCTCGTTGGGCGGATCGCGCGCGAGGCCGAGGCGATTCTCGCGACGAAGCTGCCGCAGCTGCTAAAATAGCCGCGGAGCAAATTCGGTCGATGCATGAGCGAGGGTAAACTGAGCGCGGGCTTCGTCATCGCGCTTGGCGCGATCACGCTGACCAGTCCGCTCGCCATCCATCTTTTCCTGCCGGCGATGCCCGAGGTGAAATCGGGCTTCGACGCCTCGGACGCGCTCGTCCAGGCGACGTTCAGCGTGACCTTCATGGCGATGGCGGTTGCGACCCCGGTCTATGGCAGCCTTTCCGACCACTATGGACGGCGCCCCGTGCTGCTCGGCGGGCTCGGGCTCTTTCTTCTTGGCAGCCTTGCCTCAGCCCTGGCCGGATCGATTCTCGCCTTGATCGCCGGCCGTTTGGTTCAGGCGATGGGTGCGGCATGCGGCCTCACCCTCGCCCGCGCCATCGCGCGCGATGCCTATGGGCCCGAGGCGCTCGTCAAAGCGATCGCCTATTTGACGATGGCTTACACTTTGGGTCCGATGGTGGCGCCGACCGCCGGCGGGCTGCTGATCGACAATTTCGGCTGGCGCAGTGTGTTCTGGTTCGCGCTCGCGGCCGGCGGTGCGATCGCGGCGTCCTCTTACTTCGTGCTGTTCGAAACCCATGCGCGCCGCGCGGCGGCCGGCGCCTCGTCCGGGGTGTTGCGCCATTACGGCGTGCTGCTGCGCGATACGCGGTTCGTCGCTTTTATCCTGCAGCCGGCCTTCATGTCGTTCATGTTCTTTGCCGTCGCCGCGGCATCGCCCTTTCTGATGAAGGACGTCTTGGGCCGCTCCGAGACGGAATACGGGCTTTACTTCATGTGCTTTCCCGTGGGCTATTGCAGCGGAAATTGGATTTCGAGCCGGTTGAGCGGGCGCGTCGCGATCGAGAGCATGGTGCTGATCGGCGCGGTCGTATGCCTTGCCGCGGCGGTCGCGCAAGCGGCCTGCGTCCTTGCCGGATTTCTCTCGCCGCTGATCATCTTCGTGCCGGGCGGGGTGATGAGCTTCGCACAAGGCCTGTCGCTCCCCAACGCCCAAGCAGGAGCGATGCGTATCCGGCCCGAGCTCGCCGGGACGGCGGCGGGGCTGGGCGTCTTCGTGCAGATGCTGCTCAGCGCGCTCTCCTCGCAGCTTTACGGCTTTCTCGCCGACGGCACGGCCCTGCCGATGATCTGGATCTCGTCGGGAGGCGTCGTGTTCGCGGTGGCCGCCGCGATTTATTCCTTTGCCAAGCGCGTGGGCGACGCCGAGGCGCTCGCCGCGCCGGCTGTTCCGCGGCGCGCCGAAACCGAGATCGGCAAGGCGTAAGATGTCGAGCGGCCGCAGCGCGATGGGCAGAGGGTCAAGCCGTGAGGCGGTTCGCCTGGTAGTCGGCGAAAGCCTGGCGGATTTCGTCAACCGTATTCATGACGAAGGGCCCATAGGCGACGACCGGTTCGTCGATCGGCGGACCGGCGAAGAGCACGGCGCGCATCGCGGCCTCGGCTTCGATCGCGAGAACATCCGTCTCATCGCCACCATCGGGCCGCGGCTCGAGCCAAGCGACATCCGGAGCCGCGACTTTCCGTCGCGCGCGGCCGAGCCGCGCCGATCCTTCTATCAGATAGAGAAACGCCCGAAACCGCGCCGGGATTTCCTGGGCGAAGCTGCGGCCGGGCTCCATGCTCATGTCGATGAACATCACGGGCCAGTGGCTGCCATGCGGCTCCGTCACCTCGCCCGATTGTCCGGCGTAAACCCGCAGCTCGATCCCGGGAAGGCTGCGCCGCGCCACCTTCGCCAGCGGTTGATCGACATAACGCGCCGGGATCATCTTGGCCGATGCCGGAAGATTGACCCAGAGCTGCAAGGTGTGCGCGGTCTCCGCGCCATCCGGCATCTCGCTGTGGAGGACGCCGCGTCCCGCCGTCATCCATTGGACATCGCCCGGCCGCAGGACGCCGTCGGCGCCGGTATGGTCGCGATGATGGAGCGCGCCGCCCAGCACCAGGGTCACGGTTTGCATGCCGCGATGCGGATGGGTCTCGAATCCGCCCGGCGCCGCGAACCAGTCTTCGGAGAGGTGGAGGAAAGGCGATTGCTCGGCGAAAGCGCCGGGCCGCAGCATCGTGCGCTTGGCCTGGACCTGATCGTTGGGCCCGCGATCGACAGCCCGCTCGACACGGCCGATATCCCGCTCCACCGAAACACTCCTCAAAGTTGCGACGCCGCGCGATCGGGCGTCTTGCGCCGGAATTGGATCAACTATAGTCAGCTCGCTCCAAATGTCGAACCGGCCGCGAAGGCCGCGAGGGAGGACAGGAATGTATGACGTTGTGATTGTCGGCTACGGCCCGACGGGAATGCTCGCGGCAATCCTCCTCGGTCGCGCGGGCCATCGCGTCGCGGTCGTCGAGCGTCATCGCACGCTCTACAACCTGCCTCGCGTCGGAATCGTTCATGACGACGTGCTGCGCATGTTCCAGGAGGTCGGCTGCGTCGAAGACATTTGGCCGTCGACGCATTTCCTGCCGATCTATGAGCTCGCCAAGAACGGTCAGGTGCTGCTCTCCAGCGAGGTGTCGCCAATGGCGACTCATGGTTGGCCCGAATACACCTCGATCTATCAGCCCTCCTTCGAGAAGGAGCTCGACCGCCTCGCGCGTTCCGTGCCGTCGGTCGAAATCTTCGGCGGCGAGACCGCGACCGGCATCTCGCAGGACGGCGACAGCGCTGCCGTCGTGGTGACGAACGGCGAAGGCCGGACGCGCCGGATCGAAGGGCGGTTCCTGATCGGCGCCGATGGCGGCAACAGCTTCGTTCGCGGCGCGCTCGGCGTCGAATACGAGAATTTGGGCTTCGATCAGGATTGGCTGGTGATCGACGCCAAGGAGATTCGCGCCCGCCCAGGCCTGCCGGCGATGCGCCAATTCTGCGAGCCCGAGCAGCCGGGCGTGACCCTTTTCATGGGCCCGCATCATCGCCGCTGGTCGTTCATGATCTTCCCGGGCGAATCGGCCGAGGACGCGGTGAAGCCTGAAAGCGTGTGGCGGCGGCTCGATCGCCCGGAAGGCGCGACGCCTGAGGAGTACGAGCTCATCCGCGTCGCCTCCTATAAATTCCAGTCGCTCTATGCCCGGCAATGGCGCGTCGGCCGCGTCTTCCTCGCCGGCGATGCCGCGCATCAAATGCCGCCTTTCCTCGCGCAGGGCCTGTGCTCGGGATTCCGCGACGCGCACAACCTTGCCTGGAAGCTCGATGCGGTCCTCAAAGGGCTCGCCTCGCCCGACTTCCTCGACACCTATATGGCGGAGCGCGGGCCGAGCGCGCGCGCCACCATCGTCGAAAGCATGCGGGTCGGGCTGCATGTGAATGAGCGCGACCCCGAGAAGGTGAAGCTGCGCGACGCGCAGCTGATGGCGATGCAGGCGGAGAAAGACCGTTCGCGCGGCCAGCAACAGCTCATCGCCTTTCGCGTCCCTGGTGTCGAGAAGGGTTTGATCGCCCAGGGCGGCGTGCCGGGCGCGGGTGATGCGTTCCCGCAAGGGCGCGTGCGCCGCGGCGCGGCCGAGGGGCGCTTCGACGACATAGCCGGCCGTGGCTTTCTCATTCTTGCCCGCGGGATCGATCCGAGCCGCGTGCTCGACGCCGCGGATCGCAGCTTCTGGCAAAGCCTCGGCGGCTCCGTGGTGACGCTGGCCGATGCGTCCGCTGCGCCGGCGGCGGATGCGGTGGTCGACAGCGAAGGCTTTTATGGCAAGCTGATGGACGAATATCGCTGCGACATCATCGTGAAGCGGCCGGACTACAATATTTTCGGCACCTGCCGCGCGGCGGGGCTCAAAACGCTGCTCGCCGATCTGCGCGCACAATTGGGTGCCGGGTGGGGCGCCGCGGCGTGAGGCAAACCGGCCGGCACGCACCGGCCGCATGACAAGGAGGAAGGAGCCATGGCGACAAAGCTCGACGAAATCAGCGACGGCATTTTCCGCATCTCGACCTTCGTACCTGCGATCAATCCGCCGGTCGGCTTCACCTTCAACCAGTTCCTGGTGAAGGCCGAGCAGCCCTTCCTGTTTCATTGCGGGCACCGCAAAATGTTCCCTCAGATCGCCGAAGCCGTCTCGCGGGTTCTCCCCGTCGCTGAGCTGCGCTGGATCGGCTTCAGCCATGTCGAGGCCGATGAATGCGGCGCGCTCGAGAATTGGCTCGAGGCGGCGCCCGGCGCCACCGTGGTGCATGGGGCGGTTGGCTGCCGGATCTGGGTCAGCGATCTGACCGATCGCCTGCGCGCGTTGCGCGATAACGAGACCCTCGATCTCGGCGGCAAGCGCGTTCGCCATCTCGACACGCCGCATCTGCCGCATGGCTGGGATGCGGGGCTGCTTTTCGAAGAAACCAGCGCCACGCTCTTTTGCAGCGATCTTTTCGCGCATGGCGGCGACGGGCCGGCCGTGACGAGCGATGATGTCGTTGCGACTGCGATCGAAGGCGAGGACCGCTCGCAATCGATGAGCCTTACCCCGGCGACCGCGCCGATGCTGCGCCGGCTGGCGGCGCTCGCGCCGCGCACCCTCGCCGTGATGCACGGCTCCTCCTATGCGGGAAAGCCCGCGGCCGCGCTCGGCGCGCTCGCGGACCACGCGGAGCGAAAGCTCAAATCCCTCTCCTCATGAGCGCGCGCGTTCCCGTCCTCATCGTTGGCGGCGGTCCGGTGGGGCTGCTGCTTGCCGCGGAATTGGGCTGGCGCGGCATCGAATGCCTCCTGATCGAGCGCGATTCGCCGGAGGAGCGCGCGAAATACAGCCGGATCATGCAAATCGGCGTGCGCACGATGGAATTCCTGCGCCGTCTCGGCGCGGTCGAGGCGGTGAAAAACTGGGGCTTCCCGCCGGATTTCCCGTTCGACAATGTGTTCCTGACGAGCCTCACGGGTTACGAGATCGCGCGCTTCGAGATGTACGCGCTAGGCTCGATCCGCCCCAACCCGTTCAGCCCCGAGCATCAGTGGCACTGCCCGCAATTCGTCTTCGATCCGATCCTGCAGCGTCTCGCCGAATCCTTCCCTTCCGTGTCGCTGCGCTATGGCTGCCGTCTCGAGAGCTTCGAGGACGGCCCGGGCGGGGTGACGGCAAGCCTCGTCGATGAAGCGAGTGGCCGGCGCGAAACCGTCGCGGCCGATTATCTCGTGGGCTGCGACGGGTTCTCGAGCACGGTGCGCGAGGGCATCGGCATTCCAATGGAGGGCGAGCTCCTGATCGACCGCTCGCTCAACATCGAGTTCCGCTTGCCGGAGCTTCATCGCCTGCACGACAAGGGCAATGCCGGCCGATACATCTCCGTCGGGCCCGAGGGAACCTGGGCGACGACCATGGCGGTCGACGGCAAGGAGCTGTGGCGCATCCTGCTCTATACCAAGACCGAGGATGTCCGCGGCATCGATGCGCAGGCGATCGTGCGACGGCTGATCGGCCGGGACGCGCCGTTCACCATTGCCGGCGTGGTCGCCTGGAGCCGCCGCGCGCTCAATGCCGAGCATTTCCGGCGCGGGCGCGTGTTCCTTGCCGGCGATGCGGCGCATTCGCATCCGCCCAATGGCGGCTTCGGCATGAACACCGGTGCGGCCGATGCCGCCGATCTCGGCTGGAAGCTTGCCGCGGTGCTGCAAGGCTGGGCGCCGCCGGCGCTGCTCGACAGCTACGAGATCGAGCGCCGCCCGGTGTGCCAGCGCGCGATCGATGAAGCAATGCGCGAACTCCACCGCTTGCGCGATGAGGTGCGCTATCCCGCCATCGACCAGCCCGGGCCGGAGGGCGAGCGTCAGCGCCGCACGCTGGCCGAGCGGCTCAAAGCGGGCTTCGCCGGCAGCCGCGTCTGGTATCGCTGGGGCATGCATCTCGGCTACATCTACGACCCGTCGCCGATCGTCGTTTCGGACGGCACGCCGCTACCGGCCGACGATACCTATGGCTATGTCCCGACGGCGCGGCCCGGCGCGCGCGCGCCGCATGGCGTGCTGAGCGACGGACGCTCGATTCTCGATCTCTTCGGGCAGGGCTTCGTGCTGCTGCGCTTCGATCGCCGCGCGCCCGCCGATGCAATTCTCGCGGCGGCGCGCGCTCGCCGCCTACCGCTCGCGCTCGAGGAGATCGACGCCGCCGCGCTCGCCGCGCTCTATGAGGAGCCGCTCGTGCTGGTCAGGCCCGACGGGCATGTGGTTTGGCGCGGCGCGACGGCGCCGGCCGATCCGCTCGCGCTCATCGATCGCGTGCGCGGCGCCGGCGGCCCGGCATCCTAACTCAAGCGCGGCGCGCGGCGACACGCGGCCCGGCACCGCGCACCGTGTCGATCACCTCCAGCGCGTCGGGCGGAACTTCCTGTCCCCGCCATGCCACATGCCCGTCGGGACGGACGAGCACCAGGGGGAGAGCGTAGAGAGCCGCCGCCTCGCGCGAATCGATGCGCCGAACGGTGAGCGGCACGCCGCGCCGCGCCGCGGCTTGTTCCAGTTTCTCGGTCGCGACATCGGCGAATTTCAGCAGGGAGAATCCCGCGCCGAAGAGATCGAGGATCGATTTGCCGGGCGACAGCCAGACATGCGGCGCGCGTGCGCCGGGAAAGCTCGTCGGCGCATAGCCGATCGTATCCTCTGCGGGCTTCGTCGAGCCGTCCGGCACGATGATCGGCGAGGGATCGTAGATATAGCCGAGATGAACGCCGACTGGATGCCAGGATTTCTCGTTCTCTTCGACAAGCCGGCGGCCGACCGTGCGGCGCACGGCTTCGCCCTCGGGCGTCGGCGCGGCGATCTCGGTATTGGGACGGGCGCTGAGCAGGCGTTGGTAATTGCTGAGCGATACTTCGGCGGCGCGCGCCGAGGCCGGGCGCCGTTCATAGTCATAGCTCTCGAGCAGGTTGGGTCCGCCCCAGCCCTCGAGCGTCGCGGCGAGCTTCCAGCCGAGATCGAACGCGTCCTGGATGCCCGTGTTCATGCCGAGCCCGCCATTGGGCGGATGAGCATGCGCCGAATCGCCGGCGAGGAACACGCGCCCGTCCATGAAGCGGTCGGCGACCGTGCGCTTGCGCACCCAGAGGCTCTTATCTTCGATCGTATGCGGCACCGCGCGTCCCATGCAGCGGTGGAAAAGCGCGGAGATATCGGTCTCCTCGAGCTTTTCCGCATCGAGCCCGACGAGTTGCAGCCGCCACAAATCCTTGCCATCGACGGCGGTGAGGAAGGACCAGGTCCCCTCGGGTCCGACGAAGACGTAGCGAAATGCCTCGAGCTTGTCGTGATACTGCGCGAGGTCGCGGATGCGCAGATAAATCGTCATCGACCAATCGATGTGCCGCTCGCCGCGGATCTCGATGCCCAGCAGGTCGCGCACCGTGCTGGCGAAGCCGTCGCAGCCGACGAGATAGGCGCAGCGCAGCGTCTCGCGCTCATTGGTGCTCATGTCGCGCAAGATCGCGGTGACGCCCTCGCCATCCTGAACGAAGCTTTCGAGCTTCGTGCGATGGCGAAATACGATCTGCGGGAAGCTCCGCGCGTAATTCTGGAGAATCGGGTCGAACCAAGTCTGGGGACAGGGCATCGACCGCTCGGGGCTGAAAGTCGAGGAAACTTGTTCCGCAAGCGAGGGCGTCTCCACCCGCCCGAGCTCATAGCCCTGCATATCGGTGACGAAGGCGCTGTCGAGGCGATGCTCGAGCGGAAAGCCCCAATTGCGCACCGTGTCGGCGATGCCGAACTGGCGGCAAAACTCCATGGTTCGGACGCTCACCTCGAGCATCTTCGCCGTGCCGACCTTGTTTTCGTTTTGCTCGACGAGCAGCGCGCGCACGCCGCGTCTGCCCAAATCGCCCGCGAGCGCGAGCCCAATCGGGCCGCCTCCGGCGATCAATACCGGCACATCGATGCTCATTCGCCACCCCCGCCGCCCGATAAAAACGAGGCGCGCCAGCGTCTGTATTAGCCGCGGCGCCCATTACCGGCAATAGAACCGGCGGCGCGAGACTTGGGGAGAAGCGGCGTGCGCCGGCTCAGCGCGCGGCCGAGCGCCGGCGTCCAGGCAGTGAGATCAGGGTTTCGCGCTCGCGCTCCTGGCGCAGCACGGATGCGCGCACGCGCAACAGGTCGCGGCGCGCGACGATGCCGACGAGCGCGTCGGTGCCGCGGCGCAGGATGGGAACGCGGCCGACGCCGGTTTCCGCCATGCGGTCGGCGACGCGGCCGACCAGCTCGTCCTCATAGGCGGTGACGAGCTCCTGGCCGGCCATCTGCTCGGTCAAAGGCTTGTCGGGCGGCGGAGTCTCGACGGTCCAGAGCAGCGCATCCGCGCGCGCGACCATTGCAGCAAGCGTGCCGTCGCCGCGGATCACGGGATAGCTCTTGTGGCGCGGCGTCGCGCCGCGCGTCGTAAAGAACGTCACCGCCTCGCCGACCGTCGTATCGTCGGGCAAGGTGTCGACCGGCTGCGCCATGATCTCCGAGATGCGCATGGTCTCGAACGGATCGACGGTATATTCGCGCAACACGTGATAGCCGCGCCGTGCGACCTTCTCGGTGAGGATCGAGCGCTTGAGGAGCAGAACCGTCGTGCCATGCGCGACGGCGCAGGCGATCGCGAGCGGCACAAGCGCGCTGAGATCGCCCGTAAGTTCGAGCGCGAACACCGTCGCGGTGAGCGGCGAGCGCATCGTGCCGGCCATGATCGCCGCCATGCCGATGAGCGCCCAAGTCGCGCTGGTGCCGAAAGGCAGCGCATTGCCCATCAGCGCCGCGAGGCTTCCGCCCATCATCAGCAGAGGCGCGAGCACGCCGCCCGAGGTGCCCGAGCCGAGCGCGATCGCCCAGATGAGCGATTTGACGACGAGCAGGCTGAGCGCGTCCCAGCGGCTGAAATTGCCCTGCAGCAAAGCCGCGATATTGTCGTAGCCGACGCTCAGCGCATGCGGCTCGATCAGGCCGCCGAGGCCGACCGCGGCGCCGCCGATCAGTGGCCACCACATCCAATGGATCGGCAGGCGCTGAAACAGATCCTCGCTTTTATAGACCATGGCCGTCAGAAGCCCCGAGGCGAGGCCCGAGACAATGCCTACGCCGGCGCAGACGAGCAAGCCGAGCGCCGGCAGGGCCGGGCTCGGCGCCATCGGGAAAAGCGGACCGGGCGCGATCAGCCAAGGCCGCAGCGCCGCAGCGACCACGGAGGCTAGGGCCACCGGCACGAAGCTGCGCGGCTTCCACTCGAACAGCAACAATTCGACCGCGAGCAGCATGCCGGCAACCGGCGTGGCGAAGGTCGCCGACATACCGGCGGCGGCGCCGGCGACGAGCAGGGTTTTGCGCTCGCTGCTGGAGAGTTGGAAGAGCTGGGCGAAGAGCGAGCCAAGCGCGCCGCCCGTCATGATGATCGGGCCCTCGGCGCCGAACGGGCCGCCCGTGCCGATCGAGAGAGCCGAAGAGAGCGGCTTCAACAGCGCCACTTTCGGCTCGATCCGGCTGCGCCCGATCAGGATTGCTTCCATCGCCTCGGGAATGCCGTGGCCGCGAATTTTCTCCGAGCCGAATCGCGCCATCAGTCCGATGATGAGACACCCCGCGACGGGAACCAGAGCCGCCCACCAGCCGAGCCTGCTGTCGGCGATCGAGCGATGCGCGAAGCCGAACACGCCGAAATAGGCGATATTCGTCACCAGATCGATCAGATGCAGCAGCGCCCATGCCGCACCTGCCCCGGCCGCGCCGACGGCAAGCGCCATGCTCGCAACCAGCAACAGGCGACGATCGGCGCTGAAATCGCCGAGACCGTCATGGATTGCTAAGTTCGCTGCGGCGCGATGGTCACGCCCGGAATGGAAATGGGAGCGCAATGTGGATAACAATCGCTTAACCATGGAACTTCAAGGCAATGGCAAAAGGTACTCGGCCCGTCCAGAGAGCCGGGCTATATATATCGCACTGCGATATAAATTACAGGTTTCTTTTTGCATGCCTGTCCATCGCGGGCGATGACGCGTCGCGCCGCTCCCCGCCCGTCGCTGGGCAAGCCCGATTACGAGACGCTGGCGGAGTTCCGCTACCTCCTGCGGCGCTTCGTTGCGTTCAGCGATGCCGCCGCCGAGGAGGCCGGGTTGCGCCCGCAGCAGCACCAAGCCCTCTTGGTGATCAAAGGATTTCCCGGCCGCGAGCGCATCACCATCGGCGCGTTGGCCGAGCGGCTCGGCATCCGCCATCACAGCGCAGTCGGGCTGGTGGACCGGCTTGTCGGTCACGGCCTCGTCCGCCGCCACGCGGAGCGTGCGGATCGCCGCCAGGTGACCGTCGCGCTGACGCCCGAGGCCGAGGCTTTGCTGGCGCGGCTGAGCCTCGCTCACCGCGACGCGTTGACGCGTCTCGCGCCGCTTTTCCAAGAACTCCTCGCGCAATTGGCCGTGCCGCCGCCGAGCGCAGACCGGAAGCGCCATCAAAGCCCTTGACCGGGCTTTCCGTGGGCGCGACCCTTCCCCTGAAGCGAAAGCGAGGGTGCCCCGTGGATCGAGCGCAACAGGCGGAGATGGCGAAAGCGTTTCGCGCACGGCACCGCGCCGCGTCGGTTCTGCTCCTGCCCAATGTTTGGGACGCCCTGAGCGCGCGGCTGTTCGCGGCGGCGGGATTCGAAGCGCTGGCGACGACCAGCGGCGGGGTGGCCTGGGCGCTTGGCTATCCGGATGGGGAAGTCGCGCCTTGGGACGAGGTCCTCGCCGCGACCGCGCGGATCGTGCGGGTCGCGCGGGTTCCGGTGACGGCCGATATCGAGAGCGGCTACGGCGCCACACCGGCAGAGCTGGGCGCTCATGTCGCCGCCGTGATCGAGGCCGGGGTGGTCGGGATCAATCTCGAGGACGGGCTGCATGGCGCGATCCGTCCGGTCGAGGAGGCGGTCTCCCGGCTGCGCGCGGCACGCGAGGCGGCGCATCGCTCGGGCGTCCCCATCGTCATCAACGCGCGCTGCGACGTCTATCACCTGCCGGAAGGCGCGGAGGATTGGCGCTTCGCCGAGACGGTCGGGCGCTGCAAGGCCTATGCGGAGGCCGGTGCGGATTGCGTCTATCCCTTCGGCCTGCGCGATCCAGCGACGATCGCGAGGCTGGTGAAGGCGGTCGATTTGCCGGTGAACATCACCGGCCGTCCCGGCATGCCCGATGCCGCAGCCTTCGAGCGCATGGGCGTTGCGCGCATCACCATCGCTTCGGCCCCAACCCTCGCCACGATGGCGGCGATCCAGAAAATTGCGACCGAATTCCATGCCCGGCGCGGCTTCGATCATTTGGCCAGCCCGATCCGCCACCCCGACGCGCAACAGCTCTTTTCAACGAAAGGATAAGGCTCATGAAAGCACGCCTCGACCCGCGCAAAATCGCCCCCGACGCCATGAAGGCGATGGGCGCCCTCCACGGCTATGTCCGCGATTGCGGCCTCGATCATCAGCTGCTCGAGCTGGTGAAGCTGCGGGCCTCGCAGATGAATGGCTGCGCTTGGTGCATGGACATGCATACCAAGGAGCTGCGCGCCGCCGGCGAGACCGAGCAGCGGCTCTATCTTGTCAGCGCGTGGCGCGAATGCCCGTTTTACAGCGAGCGCGAGCGCGCGGCTTTGGCTTGGACCGAGGCGCTGACGAAGCTCACCGACGGCGATGTGCCGGACGCGGTGTTCGAGACGGCGCGCGCGCAGTTCAGCGAGGAAGAGCTGGTGAAGCTCACTTTGGCGATCGTCGCGATCAACGGCGCCAACCGCATCAACGTCGGCTTCCGCGCCGTTCCGGGCGATTACCGTCCCGCCGCCCGCCGCGCGGCGGAATGAGCTTTCGGCGCGGTTCGGCGCGCGAGGAAATTCTTCAGCGCGACGGCGTTGTTGTGCTCGGAATCTTTGGCGGCAAAAAGCAGGGTCAGGCGCTTGTTGGCCTTGACGAGTGCGCGCAGCGCGGCGACCGCTTCGGGGTTCGCCGCGAGCTCGCGGCGATAGCGCCGCTCGAATTCGGCCCATCGGCTTGGATCGTGACCGAACCACTG
>Ga0157370_10004370_pt1 | contig 16227 bp, 19 predicted proteins | sample C35metaG_FD_113463 | JGI IMG/M metagenome (GOLD analysis project Ga0157370, IMG submission 113463) | Corn rhizosphere microbial communities from Kellogg Biological Station, Michigan, USA - C3-5 metaG | ecosystem: Host-associated > Plants > Roots > Rhizosphere > Soil | place: USA: Michigan...
GAGCATTGACAAAATTTCTTTTGCGGTGGTTCTGATAGGAATGGATATATTTGGGACTCTTCTCAAGATGTCCTGCTCAAAGTCGGGCTAATCTACGGGTGTACAGTTTGGAACGGAATCCGCTGTCTACTATTGCCGAAATCCCCATCTTACTCCGGCAAAAGTTGCAGAAGAGCTGAGTATCTTTACGATCATATAACTTAGTCATTTTGCAACCTGCTCAGCAGATCACGGGATTATAATAAAGCTACCTAACCGGCTCCGTTGTTTTACCGTTCCCTCCGCAACCAGTTAGCGGTATATCCAGCTCTCGGGCTATATTCAAAACCAGCAATCTATGTAGCGAACAAACTGGTTACCAAAATCCCAATGGAGCTCCGCAACCATATAATAGCGTAACAATAGGACATTAAAACAGCATAACCGGTTATGCACCTAACTACATAACTCCATAGCTACTTAACTGCCCATCAACCTTAACATTCTTCTGATTTCCATATTGAGACTTTTTAAAAGAAGCGAATGCTTATCAAGCTCTTTATTATATCGCGTAAAGATTACCGCCGAGAGTACCCGCTGCTTATTCAGTATATTGGCATACCTGGCCAGCTGATTGATATTATTTCCGGTTCTGGAAAGTTCAAGTCCGATCTGGTCAATACTCTCCAAAACCGAACGCCCATCAAAAACTAACTGAACGTTGGCCTCTAGCCCCGTTTTCTGATGATATCAGTCCTTTTTAACCCAAGAAATTTTTCAAGGGATACAATAGAACTAAATTCTTCCTCGGAAAACCGTACACTTATCTTTCTGTTTCTCTTACCACTTTTGAGGTTAGGTCGTCCAATCTGTTTTTTCCTTGCTTCCATTCCAATATCATCTAAAAGAGAAAACGAGTTGCGAGTTTTCTCATCCCCAAATGCTCCGCTTTTGGGCAAGATGTCTTTTTGTGGGCATAATCCGCAGGATTATTGTCCGACAAAAAGACATCTTGCCAATATAAAAATCTAAGTATTTATTGGCAGCCCCTTCTATAATATCGAGCCAGTTTCCTGTACCTAAACGATAAAAAATCAGGGCATAAAAAAAGGGGCCGAATGGCCCTCCTACCTAAACTAAAAACAAAAAACAAATCTTTAATAAGTATACCGGGATTACTCACGTAAGTCCATACGGACCTGGCCGTCGCCTGCCTCTGCGCTTTCGTCATATTGAAATGATCTCAACTTCTCAAGAATTTTCCGTTCCTCACGGAATAATGCTTCATCCCACAATTTCAAAGAACAAGTGCATGGCACCCATTTGTTCACATTAGCACAAAAAGATTATCTTTCAAAAAGAGTATCTTTTACTTGATCATTTGGAACCGCATCTTCGATGACAACACCATGGATCACGGTAATTTTTAGTTTGTTATACAGTTAGTACTAAAGCAGGTTACCCCGTTTCATCGGCCAAACGTATCCAGTAATTTATCGTGGTGGATTTTTTGGCCCCAAAATGGCCTGAATTGGTCTCGGCATGAGCCTAAAGTGACCCAACATGTACCACAATAAAGGTAGAATTTCCGAAAATGGATTAAGATTGAAAGAAAAGTATCGGATTTTGATAGGGACAAACTAAATACAGTTTTTTAAAAGGAAAAAGATTTAGAGTCTTTGTAAACTATCTTGTTGAGACCAAAAAATGGTGCTGATAGCTACATAAAATATTTTGTAAAAATATTTCTCCGAAAGATATTCAATTCTTTGCGTTAAGAACACATTTTTTCTTCAAACTTCAAAATCTTCTAAGAATTGAACGAAATGTTTTTTATAATCCGTGTTCACATTCGTTAATAAGGCTGTTTATTAGCCAAAACGCTTATTGATGATACATTAATCAGGTTAATGGAAATGGCCTAGGAATTAGGGCTTTTATTACCGACATATTTTTACACATTTGTAAACTACTCTATATTACCCACTTTGGGCTCTATTATTTTTTTAAGGAGAAAAAGTTACACACCCAATAAATCCACCGTTTGTGCCTGACCGCAGAGACAAAAACCTATCAGCTCAAAAAATACCGGAGATCCATAACAAATCAAGGAATTTAGTAGATTTGTCCTAATCTAAATTTAGCCGCAAAATCCTGTTGGATCCACATAATTATATTATAATTTACTTATTGTAATGAAAAGTATGTTGCGCCATAACCTGCCCCGCCTTGAATCAGAAATAAATGAATCATTTTCAGTAGGCACGCTTTCTGATCAGCACTCACATGAAACCTATAGATTAAGCTATCATAGAATAATCCTCGTTGAAAAGGGCAAGGGTACAATTCTGGTTGACGACAACAAATTTCTTATAGAAGCGTATCAGCTTTATCTCATTTCTAAGGGGCAGATCTGCGGCATAGAGGACTCGGCCGGGCTTTCAGGCATGGTAATTTCCTTCGGTGACTGTTTTTGGGAACGTTCTCCGGCGAGTGCAAATAACTGTAAAGCGATGCTCTTTAATAATGCCGCAGATAACCAACAACTCCGTTTGCAGGACAAGGACATGACGGAATTATTACCATTATTCGCATCACTGTATTCAGAGTATATACAGCCCGCCTACATCAACAAATTAGATGCAATGGCCGCGTACCTAAAGATCATCATGATCAAGATAGCAAATATAAATACGCTATTGACACATGCTTATGACAATTTCGAAAAACAACTCTATCGTAGATTTCTGGAACTGGTCAGTGTAGGTTATCATTTGAGACATGAAGTATCCGATTACAGCAAACAGCTTAATATTACCCCGAGAAGGCTATCTGAACTTTGTAGACGCTGCTCCGGAAAAGGAGCAAAAGAAATTATAAATGGGCAGATTATTGCAGAGGCTAAACGTAACCTTCAGTTTACCCCAGATACAGTGAAGCAAATTGCCTATAAGCTGAACTTTGCAACGCCCGAGCAGTTTAGCCATTTCTTTAAAAAAAATGCATCTGCCAGTCCAAGCGAATATCGCTCCAGTTTCATGAGGCTTGGAAGTTGATGATGGTTTAAAGCCTACCATTGATCGTCGCCTCCCCTCTACTCTATTTTGACGAATTTAATACCGGTAGATATTGACAGAGCAAAGGGATTTTTTGGCATGATTTGATCATCCTACCTGTTTACCTTTGATAAAAATATCAAAACTATGTCGGTAAATAAATTTAAATCAGTGGCTGGAATAACCATCCCTGACAGCACCATCGCCAACCAGGCGACTGAACTTTTACTCCAATATGGGACACCTTTTATCTACAACCATTCATTAAGGGTATTCCTATTTTCATCTTTAAATGGCAAACGCAGGAAAATACAATACGATGCAGAATTACTGTATGTGGCATCGGTATTTCATGATCTGGGACTTACTCCGCATTACAGCAGCCCAGATCTGCGCTTTGAGGTTGATGGAGCCAATGCTGCCAGAAAATTTCTGGAAGGACACGGCTTACCAAAAGATCAGCTCCAACTTGTTTGGGACACGATTGCCCTGCATACAACCATTGGTGTTGCGGAACACAAAGAGCCTGAAGTAGCCCTCATGTATTCCGGTGTCGGATTGGACGTTATGGGGGAAGGTTATGAAAACCTGAGCGAGGCCAACAGATTAGAGATCACCAGCGCATTTCCAAGAAACAATTTCAAAAAGAATATCATTCCTACATTCTTCAGTGGTTTTGAACATAAAACAGAAACTACTTTTGGAAATATCAAAGCTGATGTATGCGCCTACATGATACCCAATTTCCACCGCAAAAATTTTTGTGATTGTATCCTGCACTCTCCCTGGAATGAATAGGCAGGTCTTCGACAAAGATTGCCATAATAACCGAAATGCTTTTTTTCTGCATGGGACTGCATGATTTTGGAGGATAAATGTTTACTAATAAAGTAGCCTGGCCTTTTACAACATCTCTTTGAGGCAGAAGAAAACCTAGTGAAAATTATTTGCACAAGTCCCATTTCTTAAACTAGTTTAAGAAGTGCTTTCGGGACAATAGCTAATTTTGAATAAACAAAAAACATGAATATCATTAAACACCGACTGGATATATGGCAGACTGAACCCATATACTGGGAGCACATGGCTGGAATTGAAAAGCGTATTTATGCCTCCTCAGTTTCCAGGAGCCTATTCGAGATTATCAAGATCCGCGCCTCTCAGATTAATAAGTGTATATTTTGTATAGACTATCACACTCAGGAAGCATTGAAGAATGGTGAAACCAACCGGCGTATATTCGCGCTTTCTGCCTGGCAGGAAAGCCCGCTATTCAATACAGCAGAAAAAAGTGCCTTGCAATTGGTCGAGCAGATAACACATATATCCATAAAAGGTGTAACAGACACTTGCTACGATGAACTGAAGGCACATTTCAGCCAGGAAGAGATCGCGGATTTAATTATCTGTATCTGTCACATCAACTTTCTCAACCGGATCGGCATAACGACAAAGACAGTAGCACTTTAATTATATATCAAATGATATTTTAGCAAGCTATGAAGTTAGGAATGGGAAAAATTGTTGCGGGAATCAGAATTCCTGACAGCACAATGGCAAAGCAGGCGACCGAACTACTAATCCAACACGGTACCGAATTGTTGTACAACCATTCATTGCGTACTTTCGTTTTTGGGGCAATGAATGCAGACCGCAAAAAAATTAAATATGATCCGGAGCTGTATTTTGTTTGTTCGGCCTTCCATGATCTGGGCCTGAGACCGCACTACAGCAGTGCTGATAAGAGATTTGAGGTTGACGGGGCAAACGCCGCAAGAGATTTTTTGAAAAGCCATGGGATAGCCGACGCATCTCTGCGGCTGGCCTGGGATGCGATAGCGCTCCACACTTCTCCGGGAATAGCTGAATATAAAGAGGCGGAGGTAGCCATGCTGAATTATGCCACTGCGCTTGATGTGGTGGGAAGAGGTTATAGCGATATTTCGGAAACAGACCGGATGCAAATACTGGATGCATTCCCGAGGTTGGCCTTAAAACAAAATATGATCCAGACTTTCTTTGATGGCTTTGGACACAAACCACATACGACTATCGGAAATATGAATGCTGATATCTGTGCCTGCATGATCCCTCAATTTCACAAATGGAATCTGTGCGATGTAATCAAAGATTCCCCATGGGATGAGTAACATAATTTGATTTTATTAGAAGCTTGGATCATTATCGCCCGTTTCACTGTAAAAGGTTCACTTCAATTAGATGTGAACCTTTATCTTTGACGGTTTAGAAATATATCCTGATCAGCTTCATCCTCTGGTTTCTTTAATCCCGCCTCATCGATTTATAACACTTTTAAAATCTCTCTGTATTCTTTTACTTGTTTAAAATCAATAAGTTTTAAAAACAGCTTTCATTTGCTTGCTTGATTTCATTGCACTGTAGAGAGGCTGCGTATTTCACTAAATCTGTACAGTCCGTTTCGCTCCAAACTGTACGCGAATTTGGCTGCCGGATTTTTTGGTAAGTCATTCCTTTCCCTCTGAACGCATAGCGGCTTGGCTGCAAATTTACTTCTTCCCTTAGGCGCACCACGGTTTCCCGTTCGGGATCCTCATTTCCCACTTTCCTTTAGATCATCATTCCATCATCCTTCGGATGAAACCGGAAAATCCATCAAAAAAACGCTTTGAAGCGCTTAAACTCAATCTGATGAATGCAAGATCACACGAGGCATCGATTTTATCTCTGGGGCTTTAATTTGACCTGAACTTAGAAATTTTATCAGAACTGCTGTGCAAAGAAATCCTGACCTGAAGATCAGGGCGTACAGTTTGGAGCGAAAGAAGGTGTCAGCATAAATGCGAAACGCGCGTACACATTTGCCGAAATGCCCAGGAAGAACCAGTTTAGTTGAAATATACAAATAAAAAAAAGTGCAAAAAATTATTTATTTTTGAACGTTCATTCAAAAATAAATCTTATCTTTGAATCATTATGCCGAGAGTAATAGAATTTAACGAGCAAAAGATCATCTCCAAAGCACTACAGGTATTTTGGAAGAAGGGCTATAACGCCACTTCGATGAAAGATTTGGTAGAAGCTACCGGGCTAAATCCCGGAAGTATCTATAATACTTTTGGAAACAAGCATGACTTATTTTTGGCTTGTCTCAAGGATTATCTGAACCCCATTTATGCGTACGATTTGAAGCAAAAGGAAACACAGAAAAATCCGCTCGAATTACTTCGTGAATTTTATATGGAGGTTGCTACCAATTCCGTACTAAGCCAAGACTCCTGCCTTTCAGTTAAAAGCTCTTTCGAGCTCGCGGCGACAGATGATGAAACGCATCATTTATTGAAGAACAGCATGGATAAGCTGTTTGAGATTTTCGAACAAATGGTCATCAATGCACAAAAAACTGGGGCTATCAGTGATAAGCAGGATACTTTCTCATTGGCCCAACTCATCGTAGCCACTTTGCCGGGCTTGGGGCAGAATTTCATTCTTTATAAGGATAAAAACCGCATAGCTAAAATCGTTGATGATCTTTTGGATATGATAACACGATAAATTTTTTTTTACTCCATTTTTGAACAATCATTCAAATATAAATTATATTAACATTTAAATTTTAAGACAATGTCAAATTCAGAGAATTCAGTGCAAAAAACAGAAAAAAAAGTAGCGTTGATCACAGGAGCTAACCGAGGTATCGGCCAACAGGTAGCAAAAGAGCTGGCAGGCCATGGTTTCATTGTACTGGTCGGGTCTCGCAAATTAGAAAATGCAAAAGAGGCTGTATCGGAAATAGGTGAAAATGCGTATCCGATCGCCATTGATGTAACCAATAAGGAATCCATTTTGAAGGCAGCCAATCAGGTAAATACAGAATTTGGCAGACTCGACGTATTGGTCAATAACGCCGGGATCTCGCATGCAGGTTCATCAGAAAGGTCATTGGAAGAAATACTGGCGTCTGGCAAAGCCAGTGTAGCAGATATTGACGAGATACGAGCTGTTTGGGAAACAAATGTTTTCGGACTACTGGCTGTTACCCAGGCCTTTCTGCCATTGCTTCACAAGGCTCCTTCTGCCCGCATCGTTAATCTGTCCAGTGGTATGGCATCCTTAAATCTTAATGCAGACCCGGAATATCCGTACCGTGGAGGCTTCAATGTTGTTTACGGTGCAGGCAAGACAGCCGTCAACGCAATTACCCTGGCCTTGTCCATTGAGTTGGAATCTAGCAATATCCGTGTAGAGGCCGCAAGTCCTGGTTTTGCAGCGACCGCCATGAATAATTTTGAGGGAACGGAAACCGTCGAAGAGGCTTCCCGCAATATTGTACGTGCAGCTCTTGGAGAGAATGACCCTTCAGTACTGTTCTCTGCACCGGAAGGATCGTTTCCTTGGTAAATTTTACCGGTTTTGGACAAGTAATATTTTAAGAACTAAAAAATTTAGAGATGGAAAATGAAATATCAAACAAGGAGAATCCTCAAGAAGCTACTAAGGCCATCGGAATAGTGGGGGCAGGACACATAGCACAAGCTGTTGCACGACATGCAGCAAAAGCAGGTTATAAAGTAATCATCAGCAGCAGGAAAAAACCCGACGAATTGGCTGATTTGGCCTTCTCTTTAGGGGACGCAGTAACTGCAGGAACCCCAACTGAAGCAGCTCAGGCAGACCTTGTACTGATCGCCGTTCATTTTGATCAGATACCGGATGCTGTAAAAGATATAGACTGGAAAGGACGTACCGTTATAGATACGAGCAATGCCATTGTTTTTCCAGAGTTTAAACCTAAAGATTTCGGCGGAAAAACATCCAGGAGGGTTAATACCAGTTTATTTCCCGGTGCTTCGCTTGTGAAAGCATTCAATACATTACCGGCCGCAATTTTGGCTTCAGATCCTAATGTGGATAAAGGTAGACGTGTGATCTTTGTCTCAGGGGATGATGAAGGGTCGAAAAAAAAAGTTCTAACCTTTGCAAAAAACCTGGGCTTTTATCCGATAGATTTGGGAGGTATTGATGAAGGCGGTAGATTGCAGGAATTCGGAGGTGCCCTTATCACTCATAACCTTATCAAATTGAAATAAAGGAATAATTTTTTGTCCCAATCTTGAACAATTATTCAAGATTGGGGCTGTATAAGACGAAAAACATGAAAAAAATAAATGACAACAGTACCTCAGGTGTAATCAAAATGTACAGCCAGGGAGGTCCGGAAGTATTGGTATATGAAGAAGAGGTTGTCAGTAATCCCGCAACAAATCAAATACTGCTTAAGCATGAAGCCATCGGGGTAAATTTTGTAGATATTATGTTTCGAAATGGCACATTCCCCGTAACAAAATTTCCAACAGGGGCTGGCGTAGAAGCCAGCGGTATCATAGAGGCGGTCGGCAAAGACATTACCAATTTTAAAACTGGTGACCGTGTGGCCTATCATCACGCCATGGGAGCTTATGCTGGACGAAGGCTGGTATCTGCTGACAATCTTGTACACCTTCCCGATGAAATTTCGTATGAAACGGCAGCAGCCTTACAGGCAAAAGGACTTACTGCAAATGTGTTGCTGAATATTGTTTATGAAGTAAAGAAGGGAGATGTCTTGTTGGTACATGCCGCAGCGGGAGGTGTAGGCTCACTTTTGTCAAAATGGGCAAAGTCTTTAGGAGCAACGGTTATCGGTACGGTCGGTTCAGAAGAAAAGAAAAAACAGCTGGTGGGACTTGATGGGGTTATTGCCCTTGATACGGAAAACGCTGTAGAAAGGGTACTGCAAATAACTGGCGGTCAAAAAATAGATGTACTTTATGACGGTGTGGGTGCCGCTACCTTTGGCAGATCCGTTGAACTGATTAAACCTGGCGGTACGGCCATACTTTTTGGCTATGCTTCGGGTTTCCCCAAGGTTGATCAAAATATCCTTATTCAAAATCAAATTCGTTTTGTTAGTCCAGATATAGGTCGCTACATCCAATCTCACCAGCATCTTGAAGACTTATCGGCAGAAGTTTATAAGCAATATTTAAGAGGAACTTTTGGTGAAATCAATCCCAATCGCTTTCCACTAGCAGAAGCGGCAGAAGTACATCGGAAGTTGGAAAACAGAAAAACAACCGGGGCTACAATTCTTATCCCATAATAAAAATGAACTTTAAGTATCCAATATTTTCAGAAATAGTTTTAGGGCGCAACCCAAAGAATAGTCCACCCCGAAAATGCAGATATGCTCCTAGGAGCCTTTATTTTATGCATAAATTGAAAGATTGTTCCTGAAAGTCAATTGCAAAAAAGCTAATCGAAAGATCAGAGTGGCCGGTTTGCCGCGGAACAGGCGGTCACTTTAAAGCGAAATGGGTGACAGTTTAAATGCGGAACGGGCGGCCATTTTCGCCGAAATGCCCACTTTAGATAATTCAAACAGTTAGCCTGATAAATGTAATGGTCCGAGCCCAGCCAAAGGACGAATTGATTACAATAGGCAGTTTTTCAAAAATTCCCAGTAGTGAGAATAGATGATCAAACTCAACTTTCCCTGAAGCAATATTAATCTAACACAAAGGTTGTGGTGCTGGAGTAGTAAAATATAATTGGTTCGTCTCCTCATCTATCGCGCATTATTTAGCCGTCTGTAATTCTTTCCATCTTGTCAAACGCTCCGTTTTGGTTACAACCTCGTCCGTTTTAGTTACACATCCCGTTTCCCTGTGCTGCACCTTTGTATAACAAAAGGAAACAATATGAAAACTATTTTTATCACCGGCGCATCTGCCGGATTGGGAAAAGCGACCGCAAAATTATTTCAGACTAAGGGCTGGCGAGTTATCGCTACCATGCGAACGCCCGAAAAGGAAACAGAACTGAACCAGTTAGATAACGTTATCCTGTTACCATTGGATATTTCGAAAAGCAGCCAGGTGCAGCACACCGTAAATGCTGCCCTGGCTTTAACAGACATTGATGTTGCATTCAACAATGCCGGTTATGGCCTTATCGGGCCGGTGGAAGCGAATACCGAAGAACAGATCCGCGCACAATTTGACACCAATTTCTTCGGCACCCTTTCGGTGATCCGCGCCTTTATTCCTTATTTTCGCCAGCAACAACAAGGCTTATTTATTAATACCACCTCACTCTGCGGTCTTGTGTCCAATCCGCAATCGGCGGTTTATAACGCCTCCAAATGGGCTTTGCAGGGCTTGGCCGAAAGTATGTCTTACGATCTTGCACAATTCAATATCGGCATTAAGAACATCGCTCCCGGCGGTATTAAAACCGATTTCATGAAAGCGATGCAGGTTACACAGGATACAGCTTACGAAGCAACGTTAGCTAAAATGAATGAAGGTTTTAACAACGGTACCCTAATGGAATTTACCGAACCTGAGTTGATAGCCGAAGTGGTTTTTACCGCGGCTACAGACGAAAAGGACCAGTTAACCTACCCTGCAGGTAACGATGCACTGCGGCTCTACGCCAAACGGCTGGCAGAAGGCCCTGAAGCTTATCGCATCAATTTGACAAAATACCTTAACTTGCGCAGTCCGTATGAAAAACATTAAACTACCAGTCATCTTTAATTCCATATCGGAGTTGCATCGCGCACTGGGTTTACCCAAGCCACTCCATCCGCTGATCAGCCTGGTCGATTACGGCACAATTACCGTGCATACCGCCGAACTGGAAAAGGGAATGCTATTTAATTTTTATAAAATCTCGTTTAAGAAAGACTTTAGCGGCAGGATAAAATACGGCCAAAGCCATTATGATTTTGATGAGGGCGGTCTATCTTTTGTCTCACCGGGACAGCTCATTACAGCCCTGGAAGGCGAAGCCAAATATGGTGGTTATACTTTGCTTGTCCACCCTGATTTTATCCGGAGCTATCCTTTAGGTCGCAATATTAAAAACTACGGATTTTTCTCTTACGCCGCTAACGAGGCACTATACCTGTCCGAAAAGGAAAGGCTAGTAATCGTCGGCCTTTTCAAAAACATCGAACAGGAACTGGGCTCAGCTATTGATCAGCTAAGCCAGGATGTATTGGTTTCGCAGGTCGAGCTGTTGCTCAATTATAGTAAGCGCTACTACAGCCGACAGTTCATCACTCGTAAAGAACCCAGCGGTGAATTATTGGCGCGTTTTGAAGAGTTGCTATCCGATTATTTTGGTACAGGTAAGCCGTTGATCAATGGTTTGCCAGCTGTCGAACAAATCGCCGGCGAACTGAAAGTCTCCGCTCATTACCTGAGTGACATGCTCCGTTCGCTCACCGGGCAAAATACACAGCAGCATGTGCACGCTAAACTGATTGAAAAGGCAAAGGAACTACTAACCAGCGGAGAACTTTCTGTTGCGGAAATAGCATATCAGCTCGGATTTGAGCATCCGCAATCCTTTAACCGACTTTTTAAAAGGAAAACAGCGCTGTCGCCGCTTGACTTCAGGAGGTCGCTGAACTGAAACATATCGTTAAGCATTACCAAAATGAAAAATACAGGATTTGAACATATCGTCCGTGCATTCATAGCTGCGGCTAATAATTTTGATACGCAAAAAGTGCTGGATCTATTTGCAGCGGATGCCGTAATCGAAGACGTTTCCGTAGGAGAAAAATTTGAACAGGCAGAAGGTATCAAAAAATACTTCGTGACCTTCTTTATTGGTTATCGTACCTCAACCCAATTGCTGTCGGTTAAGGAAACCGGTCCGGAAAACATTCTGGCTAAAGTGGATTTTACAGGTGACTTTGGCCACGAGACAGGATGGCTTAATATCCGTTTCAATGATGCGGGGCTGATAGAACATATAGATGCCGATCTGGATTGATCAGTCAGTTTTGATCAATGCGGAAAATACCAGCCTTTGTTACAAAGATCACTTTGAAAGCTGAGATATTAAATAAGCAGCCATGTTTTTTATTCTGACTGGATCCTGGTGAATAATATAAGATTCATGCCAGCCGGTAAAGGCGCTGGTTATGGAGTTTGTAATAGTTTCGGCATCAGATTCCGTAACTATCTCTTTTTGTTCGATAGCGTTCTCTATCAGGTTCAATACAAGATCGTGGGTAAAGTCACTGTCTTTCTTGACCAGCGCCTTAATATCCGGGTCGGTCGCAGCCAGTTCAAACGTGGTTTTGATAACCAGGCAATGGTTATCACTATAAAGAATCGTACTTACACAGCCATTGATCAAATTAATAACATCTTCTAGCGGTGATTTGATCTTAGACGAGTGTCGCTACAGCTTCCTGCATGCGGTTGTTGATGTAATCGCTTATACACCTTACAAATAACTGGTGCTTATCCCCAATCGTATTATAAATACTGGTTACGCTGATCTGCATGGCTTCCGTCAGGTCTCGCATCGAAGCACCGCTATAACCTTTTTTTCTAAAAAACTTCCATCGCTTTTTGAATCGCACGCTTTTCGTCAAATTCCACATTCCTTGCCATATAGCTAAAAAGGTAACCTCATTCTGTAACGAATGTTACAGATTGAGGTTGTTATTAATATTTGGTAATTAAAGTAGAACGGATAGGCATTTAATCTTCCCTGATCTTCTGCCGGTGCAGCATTCCCCAGTCAACCATTGACTGCAGCATAGGCACAAGCGTTTTGCAGTAATCGGTGATCTCGTACTCAATTCGCACAGGTGTTTCGGGATAGACGGTCCTGGTGATCAATTTATTTACCTCCATCTCCTTCAGTTCCAGAGAGAGCATCCTTGACGTGATACCGGTTACACTACGTTCCAATTCGCGGAAACGATGCTGATGTCCTTTACAAATTGCAAAAATGATCGGCATTTTCCATTTGCCGCCGATCACGTAGATCGTATCCATCAAAGCGGCCAGTTCTTTCTTACTTTTCGCATCGTGTTTATCTGTTTCCATATTGAATAGCTGCTATACTTTTTTATACTGCTTACAAATGTATAGCATTTAAAGGATACCTTTATCGGATAATAATTAAATAATGAAAAAATTCGAAAACAAGATAGCGGTGATCACCGGTGGAAACAGCGGCATGGGATACGGCACAGCAAAATTACTCAGGGAACTGGGCGCAACCGTTGTGATAACAGGAAGAAGACAGGAAGCCATAGACCTGGCTGCAAAAGAGCTTGATGTACATGCTATATTATCAGATCAGGGAAAACTGGAGGACATTGATCACTTAGTGAGCGAGGTGACTGAAAAATTTGGAAAGGTTGACATTCTTTTCATCAACGCTGGTATATCCGGAACATCATCGATTGAACTGGAAACACCCGAAAGCTTCGACAAAATGATAAACGTTAACTTCAGGGGCGTTTACTTTACTTTAAGCAAATTCATTCCACATCTGAATGACGGTGCATCTGTCGTATTGCTTTCTTCAGTTCTTGCTTCTACGGTAAGCCCTGGTTTAGCAGTTTACAGTGCTAGCAAGGCCGCACTAAACGCAGTGATGAAAACCGCAGCATTAGAATTGGCTCCAAGAAAGATCCGTGTGAATGCCATTAGTCCTGGCGCTATCGATACTGAGTTATTTGGGAAAATGGGAATGGATAAAGCTACATTGGCAGGTATGACTGATTACCTGATCAGCCTGACGCCTATCGGCCGGATCGGCAAGCCGAAAGAAATAGGCCAGCTTGTTGCCTTTCTATCCAGTGACGAAGCCTCATTTATTACCGGTTCTGAATACACTATTGATGGCGGATCGACACTGCTTTAATTAATTTTGCTTACCACATTTTCAAGGCAGTAATCGTTGATGGTTACTGCCCTTTAATTTTTAACCGTCAGTTTTTCAGAGACGAACATTACCAGTTCCGTTATATCGGAACCAGGTTAACAAGCATGTTCTATCATGCTTTAAATTAAGCGTACTTGGTTGCGTGAGAAATTCAAGGCCACATCTTTTTATGACATTAATTTGTAACGTTCGTTACAAATTAAATCTATTATTGCAGAATAATGGGAACATAGACACTGATAATTGATATAAAAAACAGAATGAACAGATTTAGTTCTGTAACAATCAGTACATATTTATTGGCAGCGTCCTTTTTCATAAAGCTCAGGAAATCAGTGATTTCATGATCGGAAATCTCACTTACCTTTTTATCCTCTTCATAATAGTTGATGAACTGGTTCAATTTTGAAAGATAAGACTGGCGTGATTTCTTCCTTGTTCCCTTGGCAATATGATATTCCTCGAATAGTTTCTTCGCTGCCCCAAGAGTTAATGATGACACTTGCCTTTTTAACCTATCGTTTGCCTTTTCATCTATCGGACTCCATCCGCCCTCCAATTTTGAGCAAAACCTCCAGGATAGCATTAAGTTTGTCCATAGTGATTTCCGTTAAATCAGATAGAAAAATCTGGTTTTGATACATGGCTTATATCAAAACTAAAAACCTGATGTTTCCGACTGGGATTCATTTGGGATGGAACTACGCACAGGAGCTCATTCCACAAACTGCAGGTGGTAAAAATTCCGCTTTTGGTTATCATCAGCGACAGCCATACCACTTATAATATTTTCAATGTATCTCTCCCCTATTTCTTGATCGTACTTCTGTCCATCATATCCATCTGGAAATTCAAAAAACCGACAGGACAAAACAGGGCTTAACAGCAAATGGCCCGGCCCGCAGGGGACAGCCAAAACAATCTAACACCGTCTTAATTTGGTTTTGATCTGATATTTATTCCGTGCATACTCTGGCTATTTTCTTATCTTTATTTTAAAGATTTTGCAATAAAAAAATTAGAAATGAATTTTTGGTACTTCAAAGCAAAAAACCATAAAACATGAATCAGATCAACAGCTATTTCCTTGTACTGCTCTTCAGCTGCCTTTGCTCAAAAACGCTTGCACAAACCAAGCCCGCATTTGACGGCCCATCCTGGAAACCGCCTTATCAGCTTGAACTGGATAACTGGGGCATTGAGCGTTTTCCCATTCCTATAGACTTCGCCCCATCGATCAAATACACCGGTGTGGAAGATATCCGGTTTACCAAGGGTTGGAGCGACCAGAAAAGCCCCGATTACTGGTCATATGCATTTTTGTGGCTGCTGGACAACAGCCCTGTCCAAAACATAGCTGTCATCCAGAAAAACCTTAATACCTATTATGATGGTCTTATAGCCAGAAACATCATCAAACGAAATATCCCCAAAGCCATTATTTTCAAAACAAAGACAAAACTCCATGCAGCCAAAACAGAAAATGGCGATCTGCAAACCCTTAATGGCACCATTCACATGCTTGATTATATGGCGCAGAAACCCATGACACTTCATGCGAAAGTCCATATCAAAAAATGTCCGGGCAGCAGCCAGATCATTGTTTTCTACAAGCTTTCCCCGAAGCCGTTCACAGACCAGATATGGCTGAAGCTGAATGCATTATGGGCGGGCTTTAAATGTTCGGGATAGTTACTTCAGAAAAATAAAAAATGTAGGCAAAATGCTCATCGTATCAGACCCCATAATTGCTTTTGCCGAAAGCATTACCCGCAGGCCGGCTTTCAGAAGATTTTTCAATGACAGCAGGTGCTCCATGAATGAAGTCAGTCCACAAAAAAATCGCCTCAATCCTGAAAGCGCTAGTTTAGATAAAAAGTGCAGACCCTATAGGTTTGCAGCGCGAAAATAGAAAATAGCTCCGAAATAGCGGAAGCTTAGGCCAAAAAGAATTTAATATATTCTCCGTTCCCACTTTCGCTTTAGCATTTTTTATGTTATCTTCAAGCATCGCCGGCATTAGCGCTGCGCTTAAGGACTTATGAGAGTACCTCTTTTAATCATGTTGATGTTGCTGCTCGTTGGAACCAGCTATGCGCAGTACACCTATATTCTTAACATTAAGAGTCAAGAGCTGGAGGGCAAAAAAATCAAATTGTATCTATTGGATAACGCCGGACATCAGGCATTGAAAATAGATTCATCAGTCTGTAAGAACGGAATGGTTAGGTTTAAAGGTGCTATGTCACAGCCTGTCCACTTTGTAGAACTGGGCTTTAAGAACAAAGGAAAGTCTGCATCTCTTAAGTTTCCACTTGATTCGGGAGAACATTCGATACGCCTGGAGATGGGCAAAGGTTCAAATGAGCAACCAATCCTTTCTGGCCTGGAGACCAATAGCATGAAAATCCGGGCGGAATCAGAACAACTATGGCATGCATTATATGATAAATATCCGTTAACAACC
>Ga0157370_10004371_pt1 | contig 16226 bp, 21 predicted proteins | sample C35metaG_FD_113463 | JGI IMG/M metagenome (GOLD analysis project Ga0157370, IMG submission 113463) | Corn rhizosphere microbial communities from Kellogg Biological Station, Michigan, USA - C3-5 metaG | ecosystem: Host-associated > Plants > Roots > Rhizosphere > Soil | place: USA: Michigan...
AGCGACATTTATCCCCCCGAGCTTCGTGCTCCACGCTTAGGAGGCCGTTTTGGACGTTCCTGCTGGTCTTGGTGTGCGTGGTTTGGCGTTGTGGGAGGCGTTGTCTGGTGATGATGTGGCGCGGAATGGGTTGGTGTTGGAGGCTGCTCGTTTGGCTGATCGTTTGGATGATCTTGATTCGGTTATCCAGGGTAAGGGTGTCCTGAATCTGATGCAGTTCCGGGTAATTGATCGGGAAGTCACTGATGACTCACTGAACATCAATGTCGAGGTTAAGTTTCAGAACGTTTTGTCTGAGGCTAGGCAGCAAGCCACTGCTTTCGCAGGGATACTGCGGGCCCTTGGACCTGTAGAGGCTGGCGCTGCTGCTGGATCCGGCGATGGGACTGTTGCAACTCCGCTGGATGGGTTGATGAAGAAGATTGCCGAGAGGCGAGCGAAGACTAGCTAGAGGTTGGTGGGATCGTGGCGTTACGCGGTTCCCAACTTCCGAGGTTTGACACGGCGCCGGCACCTAAGGGCTTCGCGGTTGAAGATGCCGAGCTTGCGATTGCTTTCGCTGCCGCCTATGGGCTGACAGCAGACCCTTGGCAGGAAACGGTTTGTAAGTCCTGGTTCAGGCGGACGAAAAAGGGCTCTTGGTGTTCGTCTACGTGGGGCGTGACTGTTCCCCGTCAGAACGGCAAGAATGGTTCCCTTGAAATCATTGAGCTGTACGGGACTATCGCTCTCGGGTTGAAGTTCCTGCACACTGCGCACGAAATTAAGACGGCACGTAAGGCGTTCAAGCGGATCAAGTTCTTCTTCGGTGAGAGGGCGAACGATCCGACTGCTAAATTCCCTGAGCTGAACGCCTTGGTGAAGGAAGTTCGTAACACGAACGGCCAAGAAGCGGTTGAGCTTCATAACGGCGGCGTGATTGAGGTTGTGGCCCGCTCTAAGGGTTCCGGTCGCGGATTCACGGTTGATGTTCTGGTGCTCGATGAGGCGCAGGAGCTACAGGAGCATGAGCTTGAGGCTCTGTTGCCTACTATCTCTGCCGCGCCGTCTGGTGACCCTGTAACGATTTATATGGGCACTCCCCCGAAGGATATGGGGGAGCTTGGTGAGCCGTTTGTTCGTGTGCGTAATGGCGCGGTTGATGGTTCGGATAAGCGTGCTGCTTGGGTTGAGTTTTCTGCTGTTGGTGACGTTGATGAGATGACTCCTGACGAGTTGGTGAAGTTCGTTGCGGATAAGCGGAACTGGGAAGACGCTAACCCTGCGCTTGGTTACCGAATCAATCAGACAACGGTTGAGTCTGAGTTGAAGCAGTTTTCGGCCCGGTCTTTCGCTCGTGAGCGCCTGAATATGTGGCCTGTTGCTGGTAAGACGGCTTCGCCTATCCCCGCGGCTGCTTGGGCTGACCGTTTGCTTGAGGTTGTGCCGGAGGATTGGCCGTTGGCTGCTCTGGGGTTGGATATGAACCCTGAGCGGACGAAGGTGACGATTGGTGTTGCTGCTCATTCGCCTGGGGGTGTGCATGTTGAGGTGGCTGAGGATGCCCCTTTTTCGGATGACGGTTCTACGGCGCTCGTGAACTGGGTGTTTGCTCGGGCTGGCCGGCGCATACCGGTTGTGATAGATGCTTACTCCCCGATCCGGTCTATTGAGGCTGCGTTGAAGAAGAAGGGCTGCAAGGTGTTCATCCTTGGACCCAACGAGCTGTCTCAGGCTTGCGGCGGGCTCTATGACGCTGTGATGAAAGACAAAACGGTGACCCATTTCGGACAGGAATCGCTTGATGCCTCATTGGCTGGTGCTGTGAAGCAAAAGTTTGGTGAGGGCGGCGCTTGGAAGTGGAACCGCAAGACATTCGAGGTTGACCTGACTCAGATCATGGCTGTTACGGCGGCGTGGTTTGGTGCGGTGAAGTTCGCTAAGAAGCCCCGCGCTGAGGGCGCCGCTAAAAGGAAGGTGGTGATCCTGTGATTGGTTCTGGTGCAGAGCTGGTTCTTGATCATTCGGATGCTGCCCTTCTGGGTGAGTTGGTTCGGACGTTTGAGGCTAAGCGTCCGAGGAATCTCATTCGGTCTATCTATTACGATGGTGCGGCCCCGTTGAAGGACTTTGGGATCAGCCTGCCGCCGAAGATGCGGAACATTGAGGCTGCGCTTGGTTGGGTTGCTAAGGGTGTTCATGCGGTCACGGATCGTTCGAAGTTTGAGGGTTTTGTTTCTACGGATGGTTCGGATGACCCGTTTGGGTTATCTGAAGTTCTTTGGGATAACCGGTTCATGGTGGAGTTCCCTGCTGCCGCGGTTTCGTCTGCGGTTCATGGTTGCTCGTTCTTGACGGTTTCTCAGGGTGATACTGCCGCGGGCGAGCCTGAGGTGCTGGTTCTGCCTCGTGCTGCTGATGCTTCGGCTGCTATCTGGGATCGCCGGAAACGGGCTCTCAAGGGCTTTCTGTCTGTGGTTGATACGGATGAGACGCATCAGATTTCGCAGATGATCATGCACACGCCTGAAAAGGTTGTGACACTAACTCGTGGGGCCAAGTCTTGGCGTGCTGATGTGCGGCGGAACCCTTTGGGTGTTGTGAGCGTGTCGCCGCTGGTTCATAAGTACGAGCTTGGGCGCCCGTTGGGGCATTCCAGGATCACTCGTGCTGCTATGGGCTATTCTGATTCGGCGTTGCGGACGATTGTTCGTGCTGAGGTTTCGTCTGAGTTCTATTCGGCCCCTGAGTATTACTTGTTCGGCGCTGATGTTTCCGCTTTTGTCGGTGATGACAAGTGGACGGCGCTGATGGGCCGTATCAAGGCGATGGACGTTGAGGACGGCGAGGAAAAGCCGGATCTGCACCGGTTTACTGGCGCGTCGCCGCAGCCGCACACGGACCAGCTTCGCATGTGGGCTAATTTGTTTGCTGATGATCAGGATCTTGAGGTTAAGTTCGCTGATTCGTCTAACCCTTCTTCGGCTGACGCTATTTTCGCGGCTAAGGAAACACTGATAACGACGACTCGTGACGCTAATGCGATGTGGGGTTTTGGTGCTGCTCAGGCAGCGCACCTTGCTATTCGTTTGCGTGATGGGTTGGATGCTGTGCCGGCTGAGTTGCGTTCGTTGTCTGCTCAGTTCACTGATCCTGCGATTGTTTCGCCGTCTGCTCGTGCTGATGCGTTCTCTAAGTTGGCGTCTTCGATTGAGGGCTTCGGCGGTTCTGAGGTTGGCATGGAGTACGCGGGGTTGACTCGTGAGCAGATTGTCAGGTTCCAGGCTGATAAGCGTCGTTTGCTGGCTGGTTCTCGGATGGATGCGTTGGTTGCTGCCGCGCAGGCGCCAACGCAGGAGGTTGTTGATGTCGCTGCAACTGCTGAGGACGTTCGAGCGGGCGAATGATGGTATCGCGGCTTTGGTTGATCGGGATTTAGCGGCGTTTATAGCGTCACTGAATTTTGAGAGGCCTGAGGCTGTTCAGCGTGCCGTGTTTGAGTTCATCCCGGTGCTTGTTTCTCAGTATGGGGATGTTGCTGCGACTGTGGCTGCCGACTGGTATGACGAGTTGCGTGCTGCTGAGGGTGTTGCTGGAAGGTTCAGGGCCCCTTTGGCTCCGCTGATACCGGATGAGGTTGTCACGGATCGTCTTGGTTACGCGACGAGGGCTAGTGGGCCTCTGTGGCTTGGTGAGGTTGAGGCGTTCACGAGTTTCGTGGCGCTTATGACCAACGAGTATGCGTTGCAACCGGGCCGGGACACCGTTATGGGTGCGGCGCATGATGACAAAGCGGCTTACGCTCGGATCCCTGAGCCTGGAGCCTGTAAATTCTGTCTCAAGTTGGCTTCGCGAGGGTTTGTTTATTCGAAGTCATCAGCTGGGCAGTCCAAGAAGTTTCATGGGAAGTGCCGTTGCAATGCAATACCGGTGTGGGATGAAACCCGCGCCCGCGTTGAGTATGGGTATGACCCTGATGCGCTCTACGACCTTTATAGGCAAGACGTAGACGCCAAATAGACCAACCACCTTCGGGTGGTTTTTTCATGCCCGCACGGGCGAACAAAGCATAAACAATCCATTCCCCATTTTGGCCTGCACAGGTTCTTGGGGCGTTCCCGCATGGGAGAGGAAACAGTAATGAGTGAGTCCACCGCGGCTGAGCCCGCAGTATCTACCGAGCCGGCAGTTCAGGTCCCTGCACAGGAGATTGACTGGAAAGCTGAGGCCCGCAAGTGGGAGTCCCGCGCTAAGGAAAATAGTGGGGCAGCTTCGAAGCTTGCGGAGATCGAGGAAGCTAACAAGACGGAGGCGCAGAAGTTGCAGGAGCAGCTTGCGTCTCTCCAGGAGCGCGCTGCTACGGCAGAACGTGCCCGTGAACGTCTTGCAGTGATCGCGAAGCACGGCATCCCGGCTGATTACCACGATCTCATCCATGGTTCTGACGCTGATGCGTTGGAAGCTTCCGCGGCGAAGGTCAAAGCACTCATTACGACAAGCGCGCAGCCGCAGCAGACGGCCACGTTTGTCATCCCAGACGAAGGCGGCAGCCCAAGTCTTGCACTCAATGGTGACGGTATCGAAGCCGCACTTAAGAACGCTCTCGGCATCGCCTAAGGCGAGCTGACTACTTTAGGAGAAACCTGTGGCTATTACCGCCGCTACTAAGACCAGTGATTTTGCTGGTTTCCTCAAGCCTGAGATGGCTGAGGACTACTTCAAGCAGGCCGCTCGTCAGTCTGTAGTTCAGTCCCTTGGCCGTAAGATCCCACTGGGCATCAACGGCCAGGAAATCCCGTATGTAACCTCGAAGCCGACTGCTGGCTGGGTTGCTGAGGGCGGGCAGAAGCCTGCCACCAAGGGTTCTCTCGGGCTTAAGACCATCACGCCGAAGAAGCTTGCTGCCATCGCAGTCGTTTCGGCTGAGGTTGTTCGAGCCAACCCCGGCAACTACGTGAACCTTTTCCGTGACGAAATCGCCGAAGCGTTTGCTATCGCGTTCGATGCTGCGGCCCTGCATGGAACGTCCACTCCCTTCGGCGCCGGCAACTTCATTGACGCATCTACGAAGGCTGTGGAAATTGGTACGACCACACAGGCGAACGGTGGCGTGTACGGCGATCTGAACGCCGGCTTGAAGCTTCTTGTTGATGACAAGAAGAAGCTGAACGGCTTCGCTTTCGATGACATCGCTGAGCCCCTCCTGAACGGCGCTGTTGACCTGAACGGGCGCCCCTTGTTCGTAGAGTCCCCTTACGAGGGTTCAGCGTTGCAGTCCGGTCGTCTTCTGCGTCGCACGGCCTTGTACGCCCCGGAGATTGGCACTGCCGTTGTTGCGGGCACGCCGAACACGGGCGGCATTATTGGCTACGGCGGTGACTGGTCTCAGGTTGCTTGGGGCACTGTCGGCGGCATCAGCTACGACGTTTCCACGCAGGCCACGGTCACCATCAACGGCGTCCTGACTTCCCTGTGGGAGAACAACCTTGTCGCGATCCGCGCCGAGGCTGAGTACGGCCTGCTGGTCAACGACCCCCAGGCGTTCGTCAAGTACACCAACCACGATTAATCCTTGGCTCGCCTGAGGAATCCGGCGACTGGGACGGTAGTGCACTGCGAGGGTGACCTTTCGGTGCACTACCGGACTGTGGGCTGGGTCGACGCTGATGCGCCAGCCCAGAAGGTTGAGGCGCCTTCGGAGAAGCCTGCACCGCGGCGTCGTGGACGCCCGCCTAAGACTGACTAGGAGTTCTCATGGCTTGGACTACCGCCGCTGAGGTGCTGGACGCCTGGATTGGTGATGACGCGCCGGATGATTCCACGAAAGTTGATACTTGGATCGGCAAAGCTGAGAGGCTTCTGCGTTCCAAGGTCCCGACTTTGCAAGCGCGCCTTGCAGCGGATCCGGTGGTTGAGCCTGACTTGCTAGGGAACGTCAAGGACGTTGTTACGGGCATGGTTCATCGGGTTTTCCGCAACCCTGAGGGTGTTCGTCAGCGCCAGGAGGGTACGGGCCCGTTTACCGGGTCTGTTACTTATGGCGGTGATCAGCCTGGGGCTTTGTGGGTTACTGAGCATGAGTTGGCGTTGCTGGTTCCTGCCGGCGATAGCACTGGTGCGTTCACGATTGACATGATTCCCTCAACCTCGCCGTTTTCTGACGCTTATGTGTCTCCGCTGAATGCTTGGGAACTCAATGAGTGAGGTTGTTCAGCGGGTCCCTTATGAGGGTTCTGGTGAGGATGCTCATGGGAATGAGGTTGAGTCTTGGGGTGATCCTGTGACGCTTGTTGGAGTGTATGGGTTTGATCCTGGGTCTTCTTCTGAGCCTCGGATTCCTGGTCAGGATCGTGTGATTGTTGAGCCGACGTTGTATGGGCCTTATGACATGCCGGTTGAGTCCGATGATCGGGTTGTTGTGCGTGGTGACATGTATGAGGTTGAGGGGTTTGTGCGGCGTTGGCGGCATATGCGGTCTGGTCATAGGGCCGGGGCTGTTGCGACTTTACGGAGGGTCAGTGGCTAGCCCTAAGTTCAAGTGGAATCCTGCCGGGTTTGAGGCTATTCGTCGTTCTCCTGAGGCTGTCCGTTTGTTGGAGTCTAAGGTTGATGGTGCGGCGTCTGTTGCTGGTCCTGGTTATGCCGGGTCGGTTGTGCAGGGTGTTGGTCGCGGGACTTTGGGTCGCGCGATTGGGACTGTGTTCACGGATGATTTTAAGGCGATCCGGGATAACGCTAAGAACCAGACTCTTCTCCGCGTTTTTGACAGGCTGGGGGATTGATGGGCGAGTTGCTTGTTACCCCTGATGTGGAGGCTGCTGTCGTCACGTGGCTTAGGAATGGGTTGGGTGCCTCGGTGGACAAGGTTGCGACTAAGGTTCCTTCGACTATGCCGGCGCGTATGGTGCGGGTGTCGTTGACTGGTGGTTCTCGTCGTGATGTGGCTACTGATGTTGCGCAGGTAACTGTGGAGTGTTGGTTGCCTGATGAATTGTCGGCGTCCACTGTGGCGCGTAAAGCGCAGGGGCTCATGTTCTCCGCTGCGGGGATGACCGCGGGGACAGTGTTTGTCCGCAAGGTTGAAACTGTTGGCGGGGTTCAGAACTTCCCTGACCCGGATACGAACAAGCCCCGGTATCAGTTCACGGTTCGCTGGCACGTAAGACCGGCAACTATCTAATTCTTTCAGGCCCTCCACTTGGGGGGCTTTTTTCATGCCCTTCTTGGAGGAAGACATGGCGAATACCGCCGCTAACGTTGTCGCGGGCACACCGCTGGCGACTGGTGGGATCCTGATTGGCGATCTCACTGCTACTGCACCTACTACTGCACTGTCTGTGCTTACCGGGTTCGCTGCTGCGGGCTATATCGGTGAGGATGGCGTCACTGAGGCGAACGAGCGGTCTACGGACCGTATCCGTGCGTGGGGCGGTGACACGGTGAAGGTTGTTCAGACTGAGCATAACGTCACTTACCAGTTCACGTTCTTGGAGACGTTGAACGCGGATGTTCTCAAGGCTGTTTATGGCGAGGACAACGTTACGACCACTGCGGCTACCGCTTCGACTGGCACGCTGCATGAGGTGGCGGTGAACGCTTCGGCGCTTCCCCACCAGTCTTACGTGTTCGAGGTCAAGGACGGCAACGCGAAGATCCGTATCTACGTCCCTGATGGTCAGATCACTGAGGTTGGCGAGATCACTTACAGCGACTCCGAGGTCATTGGCTACCAGGTCACTGTTGAGGCTTTTGCTGACGAGTTGGGGAACAAGGCTTACAAGTTCCTTGATGACGGCATTTTTGCGCCGTAACTAATGCTCCGTGGGGCGGGTTGGTGGTGACTCCCCGCCCCACGGCTCCACTTGATAGTCACCCGCCGAATTAGTCGCCCTACATTTTTGGAGTCACCAATGTTTGAAGTACCTGCTGCTAAGCGTACGTTGAAGCAGAACGTGTTTGAGTTCAAGATCGGGACGAAGGCTTACACGGTCCCGAAGTTCGAGTATTTGCCGGTTGGGGTGTTGGAAACCATTGAGGCGACCGCGGCTGATGCTGTCGGCCCGTTCCTTGACGTGTTCGGCGCTAAGGACAGTGCTGTGGGTAAGGCTGTGCGGACGTTGGACAAGGACCAGCTCATCGCACTGATCAAGGCTTGGCAGGTTGACAGTGACGTGACCGTGGGGGAATCCAAGGGCTCCTAACACTCCTTCGGGAGTTCCGGGGGGCCCTGAATTACGACCTTCTGCGTATTGGTTACCGGGTTTCTGATGTGCCGGCTGTTTTGACTTGGGCGGATTTGCGGGATGTGGTCACGCATCAGTCCCCTGATTCGGCGTTGTACAGGGTGATGCATCCGGATGCTGCGCCGTGGGGTTTGTCTGAGCATTTGTTGGCTGTGATTGCTGATGCGGTGATCGCCGGGAATTGGATGCAGTCCAAGGATGGGCAGAAGAACCGGAACCGGCCAAAGCCTATTCCGCGTCCTGGTGTGCAGCCGGATAGTAAGAAGTTCGGTGGGCAGGCCGAGAGTGTGGAGACGATCCGGGCGTGGCTCGGTTGGTAACTAAATAAGAGAGTTGGTGCCTGTTGGCTACGGAACTTGGGTCTGCTTTTATCTCCGTTGGCTTGGGCACCAACACTCTTGCTGGTGATATTAAGAAGGCTTTCGGGTCTGCTGAGTCTTCTGGTGCGAGTGCTGGTAAGTCTGCTGGCCGGGGTTTTGGTGCGGCGTTTGGTGTTGCTGCTGCCGCGCTTGGCGCGTTGGGTATTGGTTCGTTTTTCAAGTCTGCGGTTTCTGGTGCTGCTGATCTTGAGCAGTCTGTTGGTGCTATTGATTCGGTGTTCAAGGGTTCTGCCGGTCAGATGCATGACTGGGCGAAGTCGGCGGCTACTGATGTTGGGTTGACGCAGAACGAGTTTAATCAGCTTGGTACGTTGATCGGTTCGCAGTTGAAAAACGGCGGCACGGCGATGGATGAGCTTGGCCCTAAGACGAAGAATCTGATTGGGACTGGCGCGGATCTTGCGTCGATGTTTGGTGGTACGACACAGGAAGCTGTTGAGGCACTGTCTTCGGCGCTTAAGGGTGAACGTGACCCAATTGAGCGTTATGGTGTGTCGCTGAATCAGGCGAAGATTGATGCTGAGGCTGCGGCGCTTGGGTTCGCGAAGGTGAATGGTTCGTTTGAGCAGTCAGCTCAGCAGGCCGCTACCTTGTCTTTGATCACAAAACAGACCGCTGACGCTACGGGCAACTTCGGTCGCGAGACTGACACGTTGGCGCATAAGCAGCAGGTCCTTAGCGCTCAGTGGCAGGACGGTAAGGCTGCCATCGGTACGGCCTTACTGCCGGCTGTGACCGCTTTGACTGGGGCCCTGGGTAGTGCGTTGGCGCCGGCAATGGCTGGGGCTGTGTCTGGTATCCAGACTGTTGTTACTGGCGTGTCAGCGATGGGGAACGCGTTCAAGGGCGAGGGTGTTACGTCGAGCGGCTTCGTTGGTTTTATGGAGCAGATCGGCGTTGTCGCTTCTCAGGTTTTTTCGGCTCTTGGGCCGTTGTTCCAAACTGTTGGTGCGGCTTTCGCGCCGTTGATCCCTCAGGTTCTACAGCTTGTGTCAGCTTTCTCGCCGCTTGGGATCATCTTTCAGGCCATCCAGCCGATCCTGCCGCAGCTCGCGGCGATGTTCGCTAGTCTGGCTGCGCAGCTTGGACCTGTCTTGGGTCAGGTGTTGGCTCAGGTCACTCCGATGATCCAGATGCTTGTGACGACCCTGTCGGGGACGTTGGTTCAGATCATGCCGACCATCGTTAGTTTGGTTGCGATGCTTGGCGATGGGCTGTCGCTGATCATCCCGGTTATTGCTGGGGTTCTTGGTGCGGTACTGCCTTTGATTGCGACTCTGATTAGTCAGCTTGCCCCGATCATAACGAATCTGGTCACGACTATCCTTCCGCCGATCGTTTCAATCTTCGGGAACATAATCACAGCTATCGCGCCGCTGATAACGATGATCGCTGGGTTGTTGATCCCGATCATTCAGGCGTTGATGCCGATTGTTGTGACGGTCTTTGGGGTTATCGCGAGCGTCATCACAAGTGTTATGCAGATCGTGCAGGGCATCATCCAGGTTGTTACTGGGATCATCTCGGGGAACTGGTCGCAGGTTTGGACTGGTATTCAGAACATCTTTGGCGGCATCTGGAACACGATTGTTGCGCTGGTGTCTGGTGCGATTCAGGTCGTGGGGTCTGTGATCACTAGCGGCCTCGGGCTGGTTTTTGGCGCTGTTGGTTCGGTGCTTGGCAGCATTGGGCAGTTCTTCGCTGACACGTGGAACAACGTCACTAACGGCGTAACAGGATTCATTGGAGGGTTCGTTGACCTGTTCATGGGCATCCAGGGAAGAATCATGGATGCGCTTGGGAATATCGGCGGCTGGCTTGTGGATTCCGGTAAGGCCCTGATCCAGGGATTCATTGATGGCATCTCCGGGATGGTTGGTGCGATTGGTGACGCTGTGGGGAATGTGCTTGGCGGTGTGGCTGATTTCTTCCCTCACTCGCCGGCGAAGAAGGGCCCGTTTAGTGGTCGCGGGTATACGTCGTTCTCGGGCGCTGCTCTTGCGGGTGATTTCGCTGCTGGTATTGAGGGGCAGCGGGCGACGGTTGAGGCTGCGGCTGCTTCTGTGAATGGTGCTGCTGTCCTGTCTGGGGCGATGATCCCTGCTGGAGCCACTGTTGGCGGGCCTGCGACTGGCGCTTCTACTGGCGCTGGGGTTGCCGTGAACATTCATCCGGCGCCTGGGATGTCCGAGGAAACCATTGGCCGTGTCGCGGCTGACTCACTTAACCATGAACTTCGGAGGCTTTCGTGAGTGGTGCTTTGCGGATCCGCATTGCGGACGTTGATTTCTTTGGGCAGGGGCTTCATGACTTCGTGATAGGCCCGGATGGGTTCACTGGATGGGATGACGGCGTTGATATGCGCCTGAATGATGCCGCACGCCCTCAAGCGCACGGCTCCTACGATGGCCCCGGTTACCTTTCTGCCCGCGTCATTTCCATATCAGGCCATGCGTTCGCGGAAGACAACGCCCGCTTGCGGTGGCTGCGAAACAAGCTGACCGGGCTTCTTGCTGGTGGAGGGTCGGTAAGGATCCAAGTTGATCGTGATGGGGAAATGACTTGGGCTTATTGCCGACTCGCTTCTAAAACAAAGTTCGACGAGGTTGGCGGTACGAACACTGCTGACTTTCAAATCCAGCTGTGGTGCGCGGATCCTCGAAAGTTTGGGGAAACGCGCACGTACACCGCGTCCGTAGGGGTAAACGCTAACGGCGTCCGCCATTACGGGAACTTTGAAGCGACTCCGAGGTTCACGGTTGCCGGCTCGATGCCTGGTGGTTATGTGTTGACCGTCATGGGGCAGAACTTTTACGTCACATGGCCTTTGGTTTCCGGTCAGCCTCACAGCATCGATTACGCCGACGGGCAGTTATGGGTTTCGGGTGTGCAGGTACATGGTGGGTTAGGCATTACAAATACTCCGACTGTTCCGGGCGGCTTCGCTACAGCGCTGGGAATTCTGCCGCTCACGACCGGAACTGCTACGGCAACAATGACGCTCGTTGACACGTTTATCTAAGGGGTCCTATGTGGAGCGTTTATACGGTCAGTAGTGACTCGTGGGGCGACAGGGTTAAGTTGCCCGCTGATGGGTTGAGCGGTGGCCGCGCTTTGAATAAGGGGGCGGACGGGTCAACAAATTTCCGTGTATCCGATCCGGGGGTGCGGCGGCTAGTAACATCCGGTGTTGTTGAACCTCTTGAGCGTTCCCTTGTGATTGATTGGGATGGGACGCCGGTCTATGCGGGTTTGATTCTTGATTCCGAGCATGATGTTGATGCTGGTTCGTTGAACATTTCCAGTGTCGATATTTGGTGGATCTTCCAGTACAGGCACGTGCTGGGGATGCACGGTGCTGGGGCTGAGAAGTTGACGCTGACATACTCGGGTCTGAGTTTGCCGACTATTGCTAAGAAAGTCATCCAAGAAGGTTCTGACGCCGCGCCGCTGGCCCGGTATGCTCTTCCGATTGTTTGGGAAGCAGACCTCGCCGGTTCCGCGGGGCGGCAGTATTTCGGTTACAAGATGCCTTCTGTTGCTGATGCGCTGGATGAGCTGATGAAGACTGACGGCGGGCCAGACATTGATTTCGTTCCACGTTGGAACTCGGCTCGTGAGCTTGAGTTGGTCATGCGTTCAGGTGACTTGTCGCAGGGGATGGTGGAGTGGGACACCACAGTTTCCAAGTCAGATGTTATTGGGCTAAAGGTCAAGAAGAGCGGCGCGAAGGTGACTAACAAGGTCATCGGCACAGGTGAGGGTTCTGGCGAGGACATCTTAGTGAAAGCGGAAGAGTCTTTCGCTGGCGCCAATTACCCGGCCCTGGAAAGAGTGTCTTCCTACCAGGGGATCAGCGACGTGAATCAGTTGTCTGCTCGCGCTAGGGCTGATCTTGCTACGTCAAATGAGCCTACTCGGCAGCTTAGTTTCAAGATACCTACTGATGGTTCGGTGAAGATCACGGACCTGACGTTGGGCGGGAATGTCCGCATCAAAACAAGGGATGTGTGGCATATGCCTGATGGTTGGTCTAACTGGCGGCTTATCTCGTACACGTTTGACCGCGAGTACATCACTCCGCAGTTTCAGCCGGTAGGGGGTTAGCCATGGGGCAGATTGATGATGTGAACGGCAACGCTTTACCGGACATTCTTCGTCGTTTGCGGGCTCTTGAGTTTGCGTCGAATCAGAACAACATGGCTGTTGGTCGTGGTGGGATCCGTGTTCATGGTGGCGGCGGGATCACGATTGAGAACGGCGGGCTCGTTGTAAGCGGGTCAGCTACGATCTCGGGGGTGTTGGAAGCTACTGGCACGATCAATATGACAGGTACGTTCACCGCATCAGGTGATGTGAACCTGAATGGCCCGACCGATGTTGCTGGTGACTTCACTGTCACCGGCCCGACCAGTCTCAACGGTGTTACGACTATTGCTGGTAACACTAACGTCACCGGAGATTTTACGGTGACTGGCCCGACCGATCTAAATGGCATCACCACTATCGCGGGTAACACCACGGTGACTGGTGATTTCAACGTGAACGGCCCGATGAAGACCACGGGCACGCTATCAGTTGAGGGTGTCACTACTCTCAAGAATGATCTGAAAGTCACTACCGGCAAGGTTGTTGCGGGTGGTGTGACCATTGATCCTAGCTACTTCGACGGCAGCCTGCGGTTCTCAAATGGCACATACCTAGCCGCCACAGTCAACGGCGCGCAGCTCGTAAAGGGTAGTGGCGCAATTACGGTTGGCAACGGGCAGGCTGACATCGGGGTGGGAAGCAACAACATCATCCTCAGCACGTCCGGAACCTTCTTCAACGGCTTGCCGACAACCGCTAACCCCGCGAACCTTTACATCAGCGAAAGCGGCAGGATCTATAAGTCCACCGCTTAGGCGCACACGGTGGTTGTGGCTGCCTCGCCTAGCTTAGCTAGTGATTCCCCGCCAGTCTGGCGGAGGTCCTCAGTGGTGAATCCTGCCGCGTAGTGTTCGCAGATTTCCCGACCGAGGGATGCCATGGAGGATTCTTTGGCGTTTTCGTAGCCCTTAACCGAGTGGGCTACGGCGGTGAACTTGGTTACGGCGGCGGCGTTGAATTTGACGGTTGACATGTCCATCGGTTCGCCGGCTTTGTTCACCCATATCGGGGTAGGGGCGATGCTCGGTGCGGCGCTGGGCGTTTGTTCTGCCGCGGCACATCCAACGAGCGCGAGCACTGCTACGAGTGCGAGTCCCCCAATTTTCCTCATGGGTTGATCTTACTGGACAGCCTCACAGATTAACAGACTTTGGAGTGCCCGTGGATCCACAGGATTTTCAGCTTATGCATGACTCGATTGTTTCGGAGTTCCGGCAGGCGTTGGCTGATTGTCAGTTGGCGTTGGCTACGGCGAACGCTCAAAACAAAGTCAAGGACCGGATCATAGCCGAGCTAACCGATGCGATGGACGAGGCGACTAAGCCCACCGAATAGCTCCACTCCCCCAACTTCATAACTTCCTGAGCGCCCCTAACCGGGCGCTCTTTCCATGCCCCAGGAGGCGACATGCCAAACGTTACCGGCAACTTGACCGATGTCGGGGGTGGTCACCTCGTCGGGAAGTACCCCGAAATTCATTTCACCCTGAACGCCCCTAACACTAAGGGCGGGGTTGTGCTGCCGACCCAGCCACTCACCGTTCAGCCCGCATCTGATGGCTCGTTTACAGCTCCGTTGCAGTCAACAACGGACATGGCCGACGAGGCGTACTACACAGTCTCGATCCAGTGGTTGGACTCTGCGGGCAACTACGTCAAGGCCGACTTCCCCGACTGGGCGTTGCAGGTTCCCACGGTTGGGGGCGTTTTCGCTGACATGTTCGGGAAGCCGCCAAAGAACGCGCGCATCGTGTACGTGTCCTTGACCCCTCCCAGCAACCCGAACCGCTACAACCTGTGGCTCAAAGATGACCCAACCGATCCGGCTAACCCGCTTAATACCGGGAACCTTTACGAATGGAGGAACGCCTAATGGCTTTCCAGTGGGTCTATATCGCCAACTTGCGCGGACCGCAAGGTATCCAAGGGCCAGCCGGGGAAGCATGGGTTCGCGCCGCACTCCCCAACGCGACGAATCTTGATACTTGGGACACTTCCGGCATCAGCCCTATTGTGGGGTTCACGGCGGCCAATTCGATGACACCAACGAAGCCGCCCGTTTTGGCTACCGGCAACTATGGCCACGCCAAAACCGGCGCGAACAACGCTATTCAGGAATGGGATACCACCGCGACGCCCATTCAGTCGTGGAAGCGAGTGAAGAACGGTGGGGTTTGGGGCCACTTCCGGCGTACTGATGCGCCGGAGCCGTTGAGTCTCATGCACCTGTCGCGTTCAGCCGGCACCACATATTTCGAGAATGCCACCGCGGGGCATGTGCGGTTCCCGTTCCGGGTGGGCACAACGCTTGAGTCGGTTGTGGTGAACATCGAGAACAAGGACGACCGGACCAACACCGCTTACACCGGCGCCGTGACCATCACCAGTGTTTGGTTTGGTGCGGCGGAAATCGTCAATGGTGAGTTGACGGGCAAGTACTCGGGAACCCCGACGCAGGTCCTCACGTCGTTCGCGCTGCCGACAGACGGCACCAAGTACACCTCCATTGAGATCCCTCGGACAGTGTTCAAGTTCGACCCTCATGTGTCCTACCTGGTCAGCTTCGGTTTCACTACGGACGGGGCGAACTACCATCGAAGCATCGGCGGGTGCTGGCGTGGAGCCTTCTCAACGGAGGCGGGCAGCACGAACCCATCTACTTTGCAGCAGGGGAAGTTCGCGCCGTTCACCACATGGTTCAACGTCCGCGCCAAGGCGCCCCGCTTCGCCATGCTGGGCGACTCCCACACCACAGCAAACAACGCACTGTTCCCTGTCTACCAGTCCCCCATCAACCTCTACGCCCTGGCTAACGGCGGCGTCCCCGTGAACATCGGGCACGGCGGCAGCCAGCTCACCGACTGGCGCAGCGTCAACCAGTACAAGTACCAGAAGTACCAGGTCACCTTGGCGCCGGAGGATTCCATCCGGGCTCTCGCGCAAACCGCCGTAAGGGTCGATGGTCTGATCATTCAGGGAAGCCAGAACGACCTGTACAACGCCGGCGTAACACTGGCCACCCTGCGAGACAACTTGATCGTCACAGCCAACGCGTGCAGGACGGTGTTCGGCCCGAATATCTGGGCCGCGACAATGATGCCCCGCAACGGTTCAAATCAGACGCCTGCGCAGGACGCGGTTCGGATCCAGTACAACGACTGGCTCCGGACCCTGCCAGCGCAGATCGTTGGCGTAGTTGATTTCGCGGCAGCAATCGCGGACCCGGCCAATCCGTCCGCGATTGACTCGCGGTACGTGGACCCGGTGGACCTCACTCACCTCACCACGGCGGGGTGCTGGCGTCTGGCGCAAACTATCCCGTCTGGCTTCGGGCGAAACGTCACGTACTAGAGCGTGTGGCCCCTGCTTCTACTCAGGGGCCACACTTCCCACCAAACACAAGCCTGTTAAGGAGGCTCGCCCGGATGGGTGACACAAACACTACGCCCATTGGGGGGCCACCATGCGCAAAACAC
>Ga0157370_10004373_pt1 | contig 16225 bp, 15 predicted proteins | sample C35metaG_FD_113463 | JGI IMG/M metagenome (GOLD analysis project Ga0157370, IMG submission 113463) | Corn rhizosphere microbial communities from Kellogg Biological Station, Michigan, USA - C3-5 metaG | ecosystem: Host-associated > Plants > Roots > Rhizosphere > Soil | place: USA: Michigan...
AAGAACCACTTTCGTTGAAATACACAGTTGAAGGGAAAAGATAACTTAGTTAGCTGCCTTTTTCCTGAAAAAAGGTAACAATGGAGAACGATATCGAGCAATTTAGTCAATGAAATCGACGACCATATCTATCTGAAAAACAAAGAATTAAGAGCAAAAAAAAATGGGACAAAAATCATTTAAAAAGATTTTGTCCCATTACGGGTCAGTGGCGGTGTGTAATTCGAACCATTTTGTAGACGAATTGATTGAAATAGGCGGTTTTTCAAAGATTCTTAAATAATAAAACTATTGATTTCGTCGTTGCTCTTCCTCAGATCCTGCACTTCTTTTTTTGATTTCGATTTTCGAATTCCCAAATCGGCAAGAAAAATTCAAGCGAATATTTCTACTATCGTATTTACTTTTTAAATCATAAACAATATTGCCATAATTAGCTTCACTCCTAGCAATCCCTGTGTAGAAAATATCATTTATATTTAAGTTGAGGCTTCCCTTTCCCTGAAATATTTTTTTTCCGAAGCTCAAACTGATTGTGCTAAATGGCAGGTTCACATTGTTGCCATAAGTTACCCTAGATTGACCATAAAAAAACACTTCGGCCCATAGCGTTGGCGAAATCTCAATGTTATTCCCAAGTGAAAGATATCCAGTAGTTTGATTAATGTTTTCACTTACAGCATTATACAAAAAATCATAGTTACTGTTTGAAATGCCTAAACCATAATTAAGCTGCAAAATTTTAAAGAATTTGTTACTGTAAGAGGCATTAAAACCAACATTACGATAAGAACTTAGGTTAGTTTTAAAACTATTGGTCACCTGAGTTTGGGCATCTCTAGTTTTTAGATCTGTAATTACATCTTTTGCATAAGCATAAGAAGTAGCAATAGTAAATTTACTTTTTAAGGTAAATGCCAATCTCAGGTTATCCGTATATGATGGACTAAGGTTAGGGTTACCGCTTCGAGTAGTAAAGGCACTTGTAACCATTACAAATGGGTTCAACTCGTTATACAGGGGTCTTCCAATTCTTTTCGAGTAGCTTAAAGAAATCGAACTGTTTTTTAGTTTTAGCCCAACCGTAGCATTTGGAAAAAGATCGAGGTATTGTCTTTTTACTTCATCATTTAAGGTAATGGGATTACCATTGGTAAAGCTTTGCTCCCCCCTCAATCCTAACAACATCGAAAATTTACCTAAAGCTAGCCTCTGACTTGCATAAGCTGCCAAGATAGTTTCCTGATACAAAAAATCATTGCTACCCATATCTATAGGTGGTTGCATATCATTGTTAAACAGGGAAATGAAATTGTTTCCGATATTTACATTACTGATTTTGAGACCTGCTTCGAAAAGACCTTTGTTTAACTTTTTGATATAATCACTTTTAAAACTATAAATTTTAGATTTTGTAAGCCCATCTTGCACATAAATTTGGTTTTGATTTGTGTTTAAGGGATTGATTTCGGTAATGTTATTTGTATTATGGTTCTGGTAATCAAAAATCCCTACATCCGCGTCAAAGGTAATCTCCTGTTGGTTTTTAACATCGATTACATATTTATAGTTCAGGTTTACATTTAGCCCCCTTCCAGTTGTTATATTGAGATTATTAGATAAAGTAAGCGCATCAGGGTTGGGCTGGTTTATTCGATAGGTTTCTGTGTCTGAAAAATAATTTGGATTCCTTGTATTGTAATACCCAGTGATTAACACACTTAAAACGTCAGTTTTGTTTAGAGAACGGTCAAAGCCTAAACGGATATTATTGGATCCGTACCTGCTCTTATAGATAGAAGAGTCTTGCAATCTTTGGTTGAGATCGCTTTGGTAAGTATTCGTTTGTACTTCTTGGTATTGTTTGCCAAAACTGTTGCTATAAGAACCATAAAAATTGGTATTTCGTGTTTTATAATTGAACCCAGCTGAAGTACTGGTGTTTGGAAATTTCCAACCATGACCGCCAGTTATGCTGATGTTCGCGTCATAACCAGGCTTCTCTCGTTTAATCGTTTTGATATTGATTAAACCACCTGAGCCAGCAGCATCATATTTTGCAGAAGGGTTATAGATAATTTCGAACTGGCTAATATTGGCAGAAGCAGTACCTTCTAATAACGACATCAGATTTGCTCCTGACAATCGGGTTTGTTTGCCATCAATCATTACCGAAACGCTTTTGCCTTCAACCATCAGCTCCTCATTATTTTTGAGCATAACACCAGGTATTTTCTTTAAAATGTCTACTGCATTTATACCAGCTTTTGCATTGCAATCAACATTAACTACCATCTTATCCATTTGCTGTTCAATAAAAGGTTTGGTTTTACTAATGGTAACCTGATTTAATTGAACACTACTACTTTTTAAGGTAATGATTATACTATCCCCAGCAAATTCATTGAGTCTAAATGGGATAAAACCCAAGCAACTAATGTTCATATAAAATTTCTGGGTAGGCTTTACAAAAGAGAAAAGACCACTTTCGCTTGTATTTAATTTGAGTATAGGCTGATCTGTTGTAGAAAATAAGCAAATGGTGGCGTTGGCAATTGGCTTCTGGTTTTCATTAAGTACTTTACCTTTTAAAGTCACGTTCTGCTGTGCAGATGTAGTAAAGCAGCATAAACCAACAATCATTAATAGATAGATATTTTTCATTTAAACTTTTTTTCATAAAGGTGACGACCATCTCCATAGCTATGAAATGAAATCTTTGAAAGGGGAAATCCGAACTGCAAAATAGTCGATACTATCTGCATAATTTTGGAACAGATGAGCGCGCAGAAATAATCGCAGAAATACTTGGAGAAGGTGTTTTGAATACTGTAGATTTGAATAATGCGTCTTAAAATACCAACCCTTATCGCCTGCTTTTTTGCATTTTATTTTCTTAGCCATAGTGCAGGATGGTTAAACCTTGCTGATAAAAACTGGGATGTGGTTACACTAATTAGTAACTTAGTGATGGACTTTGCAAGTGCCTCTTTCTTGGTATTTCTATTAGATAGCATCATAACCTATCTGCTGTTCTATTTTTTATATCCTAATAAGGGAATTATTGTTACCCTTAGCCTATATCTATTCGTTAGTATTCCCGTTATGATCGGATTGCGCTTTGTGATAGAGGAGGTGATTTTATTTTATATTACCGGGCATCATAATTACAATATAAAAACCCTAACATTTAGGCATTATGTACTAGACAATCTATATTTTATCATTTATTATAATTTTGTAGCCATTGCCTTTTTTGGTGTGCAATATGAAAGATTTAAGAAGTTTAAAGAAAAAGAGCTGAAGCTTCAGGCGCGTAATGCAGAACTCTCCTTTCTCAAATCACAAATTAATCCACACTTCCTGTTTAATAATCTCAACACGATTTATACCCTTGTTTATCAGCATTCAACCAATGCTCTTCCTGCGATCAGCAAACTTTCTGATCTGTTACGGTACATGTTGTACCAAAAAGATGAATTTGTACCCTTACTAATGGAGATTGAATATCTTCACAACTTTATTGACCTGCAGCTGATGAGGTATGATTATGTACCAGAAAAAGAGATTTATATTCAAGCCGATATTGATCCATCCTTGAAAATAATTCCCCTATCCCTCATTCCTTTTGTAGAAAATGCTTTTAAGCATGGAAACCTGAAAGATCCTCATCATCCATTAACCATTAGTCTAGAAGTTAATCGAGATATGCTTATTTTTAAAGTGGGTAATCAAAAAAGTGCAAACAAAAAAGATGCAACAGGGGGAATTGGCTTAGAGAACATCAAAAAAAGACTAGAACTATTAAATCCTGAAAAATATAACCTGCTCATAGATGAGACTGTAACTCACTTCTATATCGAACTTAAAATGTTAATCAATGGCTGAAAATTTAAATTGCATGGTGGTTGATGATGAGCCCTTGGCCTTATCCCTTTTGTCTGACTACATTTCGAAATTGCCTGGCTTAAGCTTGATACGTGCAGTGTCTAATCCATTAGCCGCAATTAGCTATTTAAAAATTGAAGAAATTGACCTCATTTTTCTGGACATGCAAATGCCCGAATTAAATGGCATTGAGTTTCTAAACCTGCTCCAGAAAAAATTTATGGTTATCGTAACAACAGCCTATAGTGAATATGCAATGGACGGATATAATTTTGAGGTAATTGATTACCTGTTAAAACCCATTACAATGGCCAGGTTCATGCTGGCGATTGAGAAGGCAAAAGAAAGATATAAAATGAACAAGGCCCTGACCGATGTTGTTGTTTTGCCAAGTACGATAAACCATATTTTCATTAAAACTGAAAACAGGATCATTAAGATTAATTTGGCCGATATCTATTACCTTGAAGGAGCTAGGGATTATGTAGTGATCCACACGCAGACTGATATGATCTTAACACTCCAAAGCATGAAAAGCATTCAACAGCTATTACCAGCTGATCAGTTTATCCGGGTTCATAAATCATATATCGTCGCCTTTGATAAAATTAAGTTTATTGAAAGGGGAAGGATCAATATTAAGGAAAAATTAATACCTATAACGGAAACCTACAAAGATAATTTCTTTAAAAGAATTGGTCGTGACACTGCACCTGGTTAATTTGTTTTGTGGTTGTATAGCGCTTCAAATCCAAAGAGCCTTTCAGAAACAAACCGCAAAAAGCTAATTATCAATCAATTAAACAACAAAATATTGATAATTAATATTTTTGCACCATCAGGGCACCCATATAGGGCTCGAACCAAAAATCGATCTCCATTTGCATCATTTAGCGATTTCAAAAGCCCTTAAAAATAAAAAAGCCCTTTAAGGTATCTTAAAGGGCTAACGGGTCAATAGTGGTGCGTAATTCGGACCATTTTGTGGATAAATTGATTGGAATAGGCAGTTTTTCGAAGATCCTAGGACAATAATTTTAGCTTACAGAAAATAGTCTTAAAAGTTCCAAGGCTTTTTTAAGGGAGTAAAAAAGATTTAGGTATCAGTTGTGACACCATCCCAATCCTGATCCATCAGCCTGATAATCCAGTTGAGCGCATAGTGCCTTTCATAAACTACACCTTTATCAAGATTTCCCGGAACCGGCTCGTTACTTACCCTGGAATTAACACATGCCCAGTCTAAACGTAATATCAGATCGGCCTGGTCAAGAATCTCTGCCTTGCTCCTAAGTTTTGCCTGCTCCCTGAATTCTTTTTCGCTCCGCGAGAACAAATATTTTACATCACTCCTAACATCACAGAGTTTATCCGGGTATACCAGACTATCAATATAACCCAGTACCCAGAGCATAATGTGAAAACCCTCCGCCCTCCAGTTGGCATCGGTTAGCTGCTGTGAACTGGGATTTTCGTTAAGTGCAAACTCTTTTTCGGCAGTGGTGAGCTTTTCCATCACCCTATACTTCTTTTCAACCTCGGCAAGCATTTTTTTGTCAGCTTTTTCACTTTTCAGCTCCAGATAGCACAATGCTATCGCCCTGTCGACGATTTCATCACTGGTCCTAACCGCAACCTGATCCGCCGGATCCAGGAACATTGCATTGGGATTGGTATAAATGGGTACTGCATGAGATCTGCAGACCGCCTCCGATCTTTTCCGCCTTTCCATCTGCTCTTTGGTAGCCTGAATATTCTCTACCGGTACAGACATCGCTTTAGCAGCGTCAAGAGTTATGGGTTTATTATTAGGCCTATCCCCACCGCAGCCAAAAAGCGTGAGCAATAAACAGATTGCTGTTACTATTATGGATCGTTTCATTTTGAGTATTTCTGGTTATCCAATGCATCAGCCTTAAACCCCCACTCCCCTTAGACTGATCATTTTTTTTCATTAACGGCCAACAAAATACAAATATATCCTATATAATCCTATGGCAAAGTTATCCGCGACTGGCTTCCGACTATCTAATATTTTAAAGCGCTCCAAGATCATCCGTTTCACTTCATCCATCACTTAAAGCGCCGCGAAAAAGCCCCTCCCGCAAATGCGATAAGGGCCTTAGGCAACTAAGCCAAACCAAAAAATCAACTGATTTCTTCGAGCAGGGTTAGCAGATCCAGCAGAAACTCAAGGCATATCTACCTGTCTGACAGAAAATCGATCAGCCGTTTTTCCCATCTTCCTATTTCCGGATCATAGAACCTTGCCCCATAATCATACTGTGCGAGCCCTTCCTGAAGCTCTTTTCCATTGTAAAGTTGTGCCTGCTTTTTTATTTTCTGTACAGCTTATATTTACATATATGGATCAGGATGTATATTTCAACTAAACTGGTCAGTCCGTTTCGGGCCAAACTGTACGTGAATTTGATTGCCGGGCAACTGCCTAAATTGTCCCTTTCCCTCTGAACGCATAGGATCACCAGCCTCAAATTTTCTCTCTCCCGCGAGCGCCCACTTTAACTCAGTCCAGCAGGATATCCCATCCTTTTTCTCAAAGCTGGCAAAGCATAGCACCAGGAAAACGCAGCCGAACACCTCCAAAAAGACGTCCTAAAGCGCTCAAATCCCACGCAATAATAACGAGCCTATTGAAAAATATTAGACTCCACTTATATAAAACCTCGCATACTAACTACAGTATTAAAAAAGCATTGATGTATTTAATGACTGTTCATCATTTTGGTTAGGTTCCTGAAAAACCGCTGGAGTAGCGAACTCTCCTCTGTAATAATTTCTGCATCGGCCTGCATCCCGTTCTTCAGGACTATTTTGCGGTCAGGATCTTTATTCTCAAAATGTTCGAAGCTTACTTTTGCAACAAATACACTATCGTGGTAGGCTACATCTGAAATATAGGTGAGCTTACCTCTGATCATCCCGTATTGTTCATAGGGATAACTTCGCAGTTTAATCAAAGTACTCGCACCCATTTTTATTTTCCCCATGTTGTACTGAGGAATCTGTACCTCTCCAAAAAAATCCGTATTGCCAGGATTGATGACAAAAACTTCCTGACCTGTCTGTAAATTCTGATTTTCTTGGACAATCCCTGCAAAGCTGACCTTGCCAGCAACCGGAGCTACTAAAATATGTTGCATCATCCACATATTACTTTCGGTGATGCATTGATTTAAAGCCTGGACAAATTTTGCCTGTTCTTCCGATATGGTATGACGTAAATCTAAAAGCTCCTTCTCCTTGGCACTGTAAATCCCTGAGTTATTGAGAATAGCCGTTTCACTCTGCTGTAAGGGGTATTTTGAAGCTAAATATTTGTTTTCCTGCTGCGCAAACTCGCTTCTTGAGATGACCTTGTTTTTATACAGTTTCTGGTATGCCTTATATTCTTCCTCTTGATTAGCATATTCAAGTTTTTGTATTCTTTGTTGCTGCAATATATGGCTGTTCAATTTCTTGATATCGCCGAGGTCTTTTTCTAGAAACGACATGCGGTTAAGATAGTATCCATTTTTAGTGGTAGCCTGATATTGGAGATACTGTTGGTAGAAGTTCTGGTAACTGCCCTGTATTTCGCCGAGATCCAGTCCTTCGGGTAAAACGATCCCTTCGGGCCTACGCTTCAATACCTTCGATTGTAAGGACTTAAGCTCATGGTTTAACTTCAATACGTCCTTCGCACTTGCAGTACTCTCAAAGTAGGCCAGGGACTGTCCGGCTGCTACCATCTGTCCTTCTGAAACAAGTAGCGTAGTTAACTTTCCCGTCTGCCTGGCAAGCACAGGTTTTGGGGCATTAAGGCAATTGACCTTCAAGCTGGTTTTAACGATGTCAGGGTAATTTATAAATGATGAGAGCAAAATAATACTTGCCAATATACCAAACACTAACGTAATTCCCCACCGCAAAATCCAGGATGGTACGGCAGTTATAATTTCATGTACTTCCTCACTATTAACCCCTTGTTCCAATATAGTCTCCGGCATAATATAAAGATTTAGTTCCCCAGCTCTAGCTGATTTTTTACCAATAGATAGTATTCCCCCTTGCTTGCAGTGAGTTCGGCATGAGTACCTTGTTCTATTATCACACCTTTATCTAGTACAACAATATTATCGGCATTTTTCACCGTGCTTAAGCGGTGTGCCACAACAACTACAGTCCGCCCCTTAAAAAAAGTTTCAAGGTTTTCCATGATTACTTTTTCGTTAATGGCATCAAGCGCATTGGTAGCTTCATCAAAGAAGATATATTTCGGGTTTTTATAAATGGCTCTGGCAATAAGTATCCGTTGCCGCTGTCCCTGACTGATACCGTTGCCTTCGGCACCGATCTTTGTGTTTAAACCCAAAGGTAGATTTTCTATAAAGTCGGTGATATTGGCCATCTCAACGGCATGTTTAAGTTTCATCATATCTGGATATTCATCACCCGCTGCAATATTTTTGGCGATACTGTCTGAAAAAATAAAACCATCCTGCATCACCACACCACACAGACCCCGCCAATAGCGGAAACTGACCTGATTAAGATAACTGTTCCCCACCTTTATATCTCCTTTTCCCGGCTCGTAAAAACGGAGCAAGAGTTTCAATATAGTTGTTTTACCGCTACCGCTCATCCCCACTATAGCTGTGGTTTTGCCCTCAGGTATTTCCAGGTTTATATTGGACAGCACCGGTTCATTACCGGCACCGGGATAGGTAAAAGTTAAGTTCTGAAGGGAAATGCCCTTATCAAAAGGCAGTTCTTTAATAAAAATCTTGTCCGCAGGTTCTTCATCATCCATCTCACGGATTTCGTTTAACCGCTCTAAAGATATCTTGGCGTCCTGAAACTGTTGGATAAAGCCGAGCATTTGTTCTATCGGACTGTTCAGCTGACCTATAATATACTGTACTGCCATCATCGCCCCCAGTGTTAACTGACCGTCGACTACCGATTTTGCAACCAGAAAAGTAATGATGATATTTTTGCCTTCATTGATGAAGAAGGCACCGGCTTGCTGGTATTGGGTCAACTTTAAACTCTTAATATTAAACCGGAAAAGGCCCGCCTGTAACCGCTCCCATTCCCATCGTTTCTGTTGCTCACAGTTGTTGAGCTTTATTTCCTGCATGCCGTTTATAAGCTGCACTACAGCGCTCTGGTTTTGTGATGAAAGATCGAACCGCTTAAAATCCAGCGAGCGCCGCTTTCTTAGAAAAAGCACTACCCAAACGCTATACAATGTAGTGCTTACAATAAAAATAATGAAGATAGTAGTGTTATAAAACGCCAGGACAAAACCAAATACGATCAGGTTGAACAATGAAAAAATAACAGTAAGCGTAGAGCCCGTAAGAAAGCTTTCAATTCTTTTCTGGTCATTCATCCGCTGCATAATATCCCCTGTCATTTTGCTGTCGAAAAAATGCATGGGCAGCTTCATAAGCTTGATTAAAAAGTCGGTAAGGATAGAAATATTAATACGTGTACTGATGTGCAGCAATATCCAGGAACGGATGAAGTCTACGCTTGTCCTTCCAATAAATAACATCGTCTGCGCAATGAGGATAATATAAATAAAATTAATGTTCCGCGTGTTGATCCCGATATCAACTACAGATTGGGTCAGAAACGGCAAGACTAGCTGTAACAGACTACCTACGCCAAGTCCGGCAAAAAGCTGGATGACAAGTGCTTTGTAACGGTAGAGGTACTTGATCAGGTACGAAAAATCCAGTGCTTGCGTCTTATCACCCTCTTGCAGATAAAAATCAGGTGCAGGAGAAAGCAGTAGTACGATGCCTTCTCTATTATCATTATTTGCCCTGGCGCCCCAGTGCTTTAAAAATTCACTTTCAGAATATTGCAAAAGCCCTTTGCCGGGATCGGCGATATAAAAAGAACCTTTCTTAACCTTATACAGTACAACAAAATGATTTTGATCCCAATGTAAGATCAATGGAAATTCTGATTTCTTCAACTCATCCAAACCAATCTTCGCCCCTGCTGTACGGAAACCAATCTTTTCGGCTGCTTCGCTTATCCCCAAAAGAGAGACCCCTTCACGGTTTAACCCGGATATATCCCTAAGTTTTTGCAAGCTAAAGTTCTTGCCATAGTGTTTGGCTACCATGCGCAGGCAGGTTGGCCCGCAGTCCATCTGGTCGGGTTGTTTGTAAAAGGTGAATATTTTCACTTGTGTAAATTAAAAATGGAAGCGTTTCTTTCTCTGCCCTAGATTGGGCCAATCTTATAATCTTTGATCATTTACCGGAGAACAATTGTTGCAACAATTTGCTGAGACTGTCCCCATTTAGATTTCTTGCTATGATGATCCCATTACTGTCGATCAGATAGTTTGTGGGAATATACTTGATACCATATGCTCTTTGAGCCACATTTTCAAAATCGCTTAACTGGTACCAGATGGAGATCTTATCCTGTTTAATAGCCCTGAGCCAGTTTTTTTTCAATGTCGGACTGTCCCTGCTAATGCTGACAATGCTAAAACCATCCTGGCTGTACTTTTTATATTCCTTCACCAGTAACGGGGCCTGCTGCCGACACGGGCCGCACCAGCTCGCCCAAAAATCTATCAAAATATATTTAGCCTTTATTTCCCTTATACTAACCGCTCTACCGGAAGTATCCAAGAGCGACACGTCCTGGAACTCTTTCCCTACGGACATCCGTTTTGCAAGCTCAATACTACTTTCCAGAATACTGGCGGAAGGCATTTTTCGCACATCCTCTCCCATTTCACCAAGGAGTCCACCGATCTGATCCGGTTCGGTCTTAACGCGTTGATCCGCAATTGGCCGGTCAGCGTACCTCGTTAGGGCATAAAGACCGATTGCCTCATTTGGAAAAGAGCGAACAGTTTTCAGATAAATTTCATTATCAATCACATTTTCAATCGAGTCCCTGATTTTTCCAATTTCCGCTTCTACATCTTCGGTTTTTCTATTCAGATAACTGACTTTGCTAACAAGGCTGTCAGATAAGGCTTTATAGGACTTGACAAGGCTATCCAAACTTGAAACCTTGGCCGAAAACAGGTTAACCGAAGAAACTGCTAATTTGGCTTCATACTTGTCAGTCACTGAAATATCCGTTTTAGACCCGCTCCAAAAGGATATGGAGGTCTCCGGTTTATCGTTCCATTGGATATTTACAACGAAAAGTTCAGGTTCTTTAAAGCTGACGCTGTATGACGCCCTCTGGTCCAAAACAGCCAGCGTATCTTTTTTTACAGTGTAACCGTCAAGAGCTACTTTTTGTAGTATGACCAATTTCGGCCGTTCCTTAACCGCCGCGAAGTCTATTGCAAATTGCGCAGATGAATCTTTCAGTTGGGCATCCACCCTATACGTTAGTATCAGAAGTATGATGATCGTCGTAACGGCTTTCATGTTTTAAGTCCTTAGTATATACAGGTGCTGTTATAATGCATCAATGGTCTTCTTTAGCTCGATTCCATTAGGACTTTTCTTAATTCTTTCGGATAACAGGGAATATAGAACTTTAAGCGGCTGTTTCTTTTCCATATCTCCCCTGGAGGGAGCATCGTTCATCTGAACCATTTTGTCTAGCATTGATAGGCTTACCGGTGAATCGGGATATTTCTTTATAAATTCAACACTTTTTCCCTGGGCAACCGCTGGCTTGCTTTCATCCCACTGTTTAGTCAGCTTGCCTCCGTAGATAACTTTCGAAGTTGATGCCACCTGGCTGTTTTCGATCTCAAAAGTTACTTCTTCTAGAATCACCGGTCTGAGATTTTTCCTCCCGTTGATCCAAACTCCCTGTTTAAGTTTTGAGTACAGCTCATCCATAGTGATGTTGCCTCTTTCATCAACAAACAGGACTGCAGGTTTAAAATTTTCCCCTTTTAAATCTGTTTTGCCTGAGAAACTGAAGCTATTGTTTTTAATTGGAACGACTTTGAACATTTCTTTATTCTTGGCAACAACGAGGTAGGCAAACTTTGCTGATTTGTCGTTTTTAACAATCCCTTTAACCAGATAGCTGGTTGTCTGCGCATTTATCAAAAGGGGTAATAGGCTAAGTAGTATTATCTGCGTAATTTTTTTCATAGAGGAAATTAGTAAATATTTTCTGGTACGACGAATCATACCAGAAAAATTAATTAATTAGACAAAGTTATGAGCAACGGCCATCACAGTAATCGTAGACACCATCGTCTGTAGGATCTGCTTCCTGTCCTATAATAACGCAACAATTAAAGCAGATATCATAATCATGGTAATCGCCTGTTAAACATGGATTGGATACGGGAGTGTTACCGCCCATTACATTTTTCATCTCAGCTCTGCTGAGTAAATTCATTTTTTTCATTGGTTCAATTTTTATTTTGTTATTCGTATTGTCATCCCTTCACGCAGGGTCAACTTTAGCGATGGAGGTAAACGCCTTCATTCGTCTTTGGGCAGAATCGTTTGCAACCGCACCGCCCTTTTTGTACAAAATCTTAGTTTCTTTTCTGTAATGAGATGCTTAGTCAATTAAGTATCTTAAATCCGATGGATGATAAGGCTGTGGCAGTTTATATCCATTGACAAGAATGGTCGGAGTAAAAGTGATATCTGCCATTTCGCACCATTCATTTTGCTTGTTTATTGCTAAAATCGTTTCATCATTAAAATTCGAGGGGTATTTCTCTGCCCAGATTTCATACTTTTTATGTTGATGCTTATACCAGTCACCCAGAGCATTCCGGACAAGTGTTTTATCGGGCAGCTGGTTCAAAGAAGTTAAGTGCATAGCTACCTTTGTCCGCTCCTTTTGATTATGGCCGGTAGTGGCAAAGAGAACCTTGACCTGGAGATCATCCCTGCTTTTTAGCAACTCTTCCAATGTTTCATGCGCCTTTCCGCAAGGTCCACAAAACGGATTACTAACCATTGTGATTACAGTTTCAGCAGCAGGGTTGCCCAAGATAATAGGCCGCAGTTCATTGTTTACCGCATAGCGCACCTGACTGGTCAATGTATTTTCAAACAGATGTTTGTTGTATTTGAATCTTTTCAACTGTTGCCTTAGTGGAGTCACTTGGACTGATCCATATAAGAGCGGCTTTACAAAAGACCATACCAGAATTGGCAAGAGAAAAGAAACAGGTAAATAATAAAACAAAGGAAGATGAAAACTTATTTGATAAGATGCAGATGTTACATTAATCAAAAACTCCAGCCAGAGAACAACTTGTATGCTACAACACAGTAAACACCAGTTTTTTAGCCTATATTGATAGGCAATAGAATAAACTGTATACGGAAGAGCAAGCACATTCAACCAGGCAAGAATGCCCAAGGAAGGTGGATAAATAAACAGGAGCAATAAAGATCCTGTAAAATAAAAGAAACCGACCTCACTCCAGCTTAACCAGTGGGTCAACTGGGCCGCATCGGATTTCAGAATAGCATTACAGTCATTTTTACCAACCATTCCACACAGATTCTGGATGAAAGGATTCCGGTTATCGCTACTCTGTACCAGCAATAATGTACCAACGCCTGCACCCAGGAGCTTAACCACTGCGAGCAGTAGATATGGCCAGGTAAATGAAGCGGAAGCTGCTGCCAAGATAAATACAGCTATTCCCAAAACTACAGAAATTGGTACGGACAGTCTTTTCAAAAAATAGTTAAGATAGTGCTGTCTGTAATTTTTTTCCCCGCTATTCATCTTTTTTTCTGCATGCAGGGCAATGCCGTCCCACCGTTTTAGCAGTTCGTTCACACCCATGACCAAATTCTGCTGCCCGTCAGAGTAATTTACTTTTCCTTCGTCAATGCTCAGTATTAGAATAAACCGCCCACCATTTTCTCTAAAATGTGCCAGGAAAGGAAAAAACAGTTCTTTAGGATCGTAGCCATTCTTTTCTATTCTGTACGCCTGGTTCTCAACATTCCATTCTGATAGGCAATCACTCAATGCGAGTACACTTGGGTATTCCGGGTGTTCCTGAATGCACCTGTCACTCGTCAAAGGGGTAACCCTGATTTTTAGTTGATTTAAAAGCGTTCTTAAAACACTTTCCAAATTGTAATACTTCTGCTTGAACAGTTTCATATCATGTACGCCTCTTATTATGACTCAGATTTGTAAATAGCTTACTACGTAATCATCTCATTTTTACTAGATGCTAAGTTTGATGTTTTTTGGACTAAATCAAAGACACAAAATTTCCTAATACACCAAATCCGTTTTAGGATGGATGAACTCACTTCCTGAACCGGATGAACTGGGTAAAAAAAAAATCTTTTCGATTGATATTCTAGGGGAAAAACCAGAAGGGCACACAAAAATTAATAATAAAAGGTTTCTATATTAAGTCAACCGAATATACCCAATTGGTGTAAGAAGCACGATAAAGTACTAAACCATCTTTTGAAATCTCGCTGGTGATGGCATGATTTTTAAAAAAGTATTTTAACTCGTCCTTCCAAATGGGGATTTCGTCCTTAGAAATATCCATTTGGTTTATTATGTTTGTAGGCTATGCTAATAAATAATACTTTTAAATATTAAATAAATACGTCGATAACGTTATGAAAGATAAAAAATTAGTAAAAAGAGTACAGTTTATTTTTAAAAGAAGGGCAACCTCGCACCTCAGTCTAGAGCAAATGCGTAACGTCAGAGGCGGGAATGGTGTTACTACTACAGTTGAACAAGGTCCATCTACCGAACCTGGCTGCGTCGAAAACAAACCGACGATTGGAACCGTAAGCAACTAGTAAAGTCACGCAAGCATTACTAAATCATAAAACTGAATACTGATAAAAGTCAATATGCTCAAATATGTAAGGAATCTCATTCCATTTTTTTTTGTTTTAATTTTTTTTTCTTCAAAAGCTCAAAACTGCAACTGTAGAGATAATCTGAAATTCATTATCGAAAAAGTTAAAAAAAACTATGTTGGTTATAGTGATAAAGTAAATATTTCAAACCAAAAAAGATTTGGACTATTTACTGACAGTCTGTTAAATGAGTCTGCTAAAGCTCCCTCTTATCAATGCCTGCCAATTCTTAAGAAATGGCTTTCTTTCTTTAATGATAAGCACATTGGAATCAGTTATGACGACAGTAAGTACAGTAAAGAACAAATAAGAAGCTACTACTCAAACGAAGAGAAAACGGATTGGACAGATTCACTCTTCGTTTCTTATCTAAACAAAAAACCAAGTGGTCGGGACAGCTTGGAAGGCTTGTGGAAAGATAATACCGGAGTTTACCAAATAGGGATAGTTAAGGATAAAAAAAACAAAAATGATTTTATTGGTTTTATTATTAAGGCTGACGGCGCCCGATGGGTGCCCGGGCAGGTAAAACTAAGGATTAGCAAAAAAGACGGCAAGTATTCCCTTAAGTATTACAGAGCTATTGATCACTCGCTAAATTCCCTTTTACTCACTCAAAGCAAAGATACACTCACACTTAGCGATGGAGATGTCACTTCAAGATGGTATAAAAACTCAGTTATTGTTCCTCAGCCATCTCAAAAAGACCCGAACAGTGGCGTATCTGCTGTGTTTAGGATTTTGGATGACAAAACCTGTTTATTTGAGATGCCTGCATTTGCATCATTGGAAAATGTAAAAGTGATGGATAGCCTCATCAAAAAAAACGCTGGTGAACTGGACAAACGGGATCATTTAATAATAGACCTAAGAAATAACTACGGCGGTTCAGTGCTCGGTTATGACAAATTGGTTCCGTATATCTATACAAATCCTATTTTAACTGAAGGGGGAAGCGTACTGGCTACCGAAGAAAATATCCGGGATTATTACAGCTATGTTCCGTCAAATGCTTCCGAAAGCAGGAAAAAAGTAATAGAGAGAAATCTCAGTATTCTCAAATCACACGTTGGTGAGCTTTACCCTTTATATCCGGTAGATACAATCAGAATGCATAAAGTATTAAGTTATCCAAAATATGTGTCTCTAATTGTCAACAAGAGCACAGCGAGTGCTGCTGAACTTTTCATTTTGCAGGCAAAACAAAGTTCGAAAGTAAAGCTTTACGGCACTAACTCTTCCGGTGCTATAGACTACTTAGAAGTGGTAAGAACTGAATTACCCTGCGGCTTTTATCGCCTGGGTTATCCGGCCAGTAAATCTTCAAGATTGCCTGAATACCCATTGGATAACATCGGAATCAAGCCTGATATAGAAATTCCACTTGAAACCTCTGATTGGATAGATTTTGTAAGAACGCACAGGACAAGGTAGAACACATGAAAAAAAAACACAGAATAGTATTATTTCATGTCATTTTTTGGTTGGTGTATATGCTG